>TARA_R110002096_G_scaffold173781_9_pt1 | contig 288897 bp, 228 predicted proteins | sample TARA_R110002096 | Tara Oceans TARA_R110002096 (sample SAMEA4397295) | marine metagenome | biome: Polar Biome; feature: [DCM] deep chlorophyll maximum layer (ENVO:01000326); material: water (ENVO:00002006), including particulate matter (ENVO:01000060) such as... | depth 35 m
GTCAGGATTTGGATTCGCATCCGTGATGAAAATTTGGTAGAGTGTGTGTCTAAGGAGGTTCTCCGTTATGCAGGGACCGTTATTTGATCCTTTACCGCCGGGATATTCTGGGCCGGTACATAAAAAAGAGGGTGCTCCGGCGTCCAAGCCGAAGGTTGATGAGACCGAGGGGTTGGGTCTTGATGATACTTTGCCGATTGATCTCTCGTCGGATGCGGGGACTTCTGCGTCGTCTGGGCAGTCGAAGATTACGACCTTTGAGCAGAAGCTTAGCTCCAAGCGGCACGAGGATGAATGGGCACGGTCACCCAACGCGACGGGGACCGGCGCGATTCATGTGAAGAGCTTTCACTGCCGGTTGACCGGGGACTCGCTTGAGTTCTTGGATCGGCAGATCAACGAATGGCTCGACAACCATCCTGAGTATGAAGTGAAGATGGTGACGAGTTCGATGGGGACTTGGTCGGGCAAGCTCAAAGAACCGAACCTGATCGTCAATGTGTGGGTCTAAATGAAAGCAGATGGAATTGCATTGTGGGGACGGTTGATCGCGGGCTTGATGCTTGTGGTTGTGTTGTCATGTTTTGCCAAAGGGTTTGAGCCGAAGGGGTTGGCAGACGATGTGATGCCTCGGGTGATTGAGCCGAACAAGGATCGATTGGTTTCTGGGGTGTTGTATCGGGTGATTGATGGGGATTCGATCGAACTGTTCGTTGAAGGGCGGATCGTGGCGTATGAGCTTGCGGGTGCGGATGCTCCGGACTTGGTGGGTGAGGGGCCGGCGAGGATTCGGGGGAGTGTTGCGGCGCGTGATCAGTTGCTTGCCTTTCTTGAGGGTGAACAGTTGATGCTGTTGCCTGACCGGATGCGTCCGACGGATGCGATGGGTCGGACTCGGGGGTATGTGTATCGCATGCCTGATGGTTTGTTTGTGAATCTTGAGATGGTGCGGCTTGGGCTATCGAAGCACGCTCGTGATCCTGCGGGTTTCAATAATGAGGTGATGCTTTGGGCACAGGATCGTGCGCGGGATGCTCGGAAGGGTGTGTGGTCGGCTCCGGAACCTGAACCCGAGGTTGCTGAGCCGATCTTGGTTGAAGATACATTGGAACCAGAGCAATCTCCGGCGGAAGTGCCTGCGATTGTGACCAAGAAGGTTGAGCCGACTGCGCCGGATTCGGGGATCGTGTACATCACCAAATCGGGCACGAAGTACCACACGAAGGACTGTCCGCATGCTCGGAGTTCGGGGGTGGCGCGTCGGCTAGACGAGGTGAAGAAGACGCATGGGGCGTGCAAGAGTTGTGATCCTGATGGGGCGGCGGTCGCGAGCGCGGATGATTGATCGCGGTGGGTGAGAAGAGCCGATGGATGGGGCATGTGCGGCGTTGTTGGTATTCTTTCTGAGCTTCCAATTCCTGAGCGGGATGTGCTGTCGATGCGCGGCGAGCTTGTGCATCGTGGGCCTGATGATTCGGGGTTGGTGCGGACGGTATGCGGGACGGTGGGGCACACTCGGCTGAGTATTCTGGATGTGGGGTCCAATGGGCATCAGCCGATGACGACCGATGATGGTCGGTTCACGCTGGTGTATAACGGGGAGTTGTACAACGACGCGGATATTCGCGCGGAGCTTGCTGCTCTTGGTGTGGTGTTCAAAACGAAGTGTGATACGGAGACGGTGCTGCAGGCGCTGGCGCATTGGGGGATGGGGGCGCGGCACAAGCTGCGGGGGATGTATGCGTTTGGGTTGATTGATACGAAGAATCGTGTGTGTTTGCTGGCGCGGGATGCGATGGGGATCAAGCCGATGTACACGGCGCGGGTGCCTGGGGTCGCGGGGGCGATGGTGTTTGCGTCGGAGATCCGCGGGGTGCTGGCGCATCCGAAGATTGAGGCGCGTCCGGATCAGGTGACGATGAGTGCGTACCTGTCGACGATCCGTCCTGAGTTTGGGACACGGACGATGTTCGAGGGGGTTTCGGGTCTTGCGCCGGGGGAATGGTCGCTCTATTCAACGAGTGATTTTTCAGTGTTGGATCAAGGGTCGTGTTGGGATAGGGATTCGGGGAGCGTTGTTGAATCTGGTGACACTCGTTCAGTGATCGAGGATTCGGTGGTCCGGCATCTGCGGACGGATGTGCCGATGTGCGCGTTGCTGTCGGGTGGATTGGACAGTTCGATCATCGCGAAGATTGCGATGGATCAGCTGGGGGAGTTGAATACTTTTTGTGCGGGTGCGCGGGTCGCGGGGTTTGATGATGATTTCGTGATGGCGCGGGAAGTGTCGAAGCATCTTGGGACGCGGCATACCGAGGTGGATGTCGATGCGGGGATGTTTATGCATCGGTGGCGTTCGATGATCGACACGACTGGTGTGCCGATGTCTACGCCGAATGAAGTGGCGATTTATGAGGTGTGTGCGGCGCTCAGCGGGCAGGGGTTTAAGGTTGCGTTGTCGGGTGAGGGGGCGGATGAGTTGTTTGGTGGGTATGAGACGCCGATGGTTCAGGCGCGGGCGTTTGTGGATTCTGTTGATGGTGGGGATGCGGTCGCGGGGATGTTTCATCTGCAGTCCAATGCGTGGGTGAATGATCAGGTGAAACCGATTTTGATGCGTGCGGGATGGCTATCGAGTGTCGAGGGTGATGGGGAGTTACGCGGTTGGTATCAATCGTCGTTTGATGGGTTGCGTGAACGGACGGCGGACTCGATGCAGGCGCATCTCGCGTTTCATCGTCGGATGAATCTTCCGAACCTGTTGCGGCGGCTTGATACGGCGAGCATGCTGAGTTCGGTGGAGGGGCGGACGCCGTTTGCGGATCGGGTGGTTGCGGGGTTTGCGGAGTCGCTGCCGATGGATCGGAAGTTTTTGGGTGGGGATGGGGGCGGAACGAAGATCGCGTTGCGGGAAGCGTTTGCGGATGTGCTTCCTGCGGCGGTGGTGTCTCGTCCGAAGGCGAGTTTCCCGCTTCCGTTTCAGGAGTGGATTGGTGGGGTTGGTGGATTGCTTCAGCGGTCCGGGTTTGCTCGGGAGTTTTTCAATGATGAAGCGGTTGAGGCGGTGCTTGGTGATGCTGCGGGGAACTGGAATCTTGCGTGGCCCATGCTGAATCTTGCGATCTGGGGCGAGCGGTGGTGGGGTGATGGGGAAGTTGTGGACGAGGTTTTTGACTCGTCATTCGTCGGGAGTTGAGTTGTTCTGACACCAGGTGATGGCGCGGACGAGCTCTTTGACGCCTGCGGGTCCTGCTGGGATTTCGTGTCCTTTGCCTGCGAGCATTCGAACTTGGACTGGGGTTTTTGATTTGGTGAGGTCGCGTTTGGCGTGGGTGTAGGTTTTTTTCCAGGGGTCGCGTGCGCCGGTTATGAGGTAGAAGGGTGGGAGTGTTGCGGAGTCTTCGGCGGAGGCGTTTTGTGGTTCGTAGTGGCCGCAGATTGGGATGATTCCTGCGAAGAGGTCTGGGTGTGTTTGTCCCATGATGAGTGCGATGTTGGCGCCTTGGGAGAATCCGACGAGGTAGATTTGGTTGGGGTCGATGTCGTGCTGTTCGATGGCTTGGGTGATGGTGTGGTTGACCATCCATTCGGATTCGTCGCGGTAGGTCCATGAGAATCCGTCGCCTGCAGGGCGGAGTGCGTCTGGGGCGATGAGGATCATGTTCAGTTGGTCTGCGGTTTTTGTGAGTGCGTTGATCATGTCGGTGCCCGTCATTCCGGTGCCGTGGAGTGCGAGGATGAGGGCGGGGGAGTCTGGGGTGGTTTTGGGGATGTGTGCTTTAGGTGTGTGGTTTTGTGCTTCGGCGATGTAGTTGTCGAGTCTTGCTTGTGCGTTGCGTTGGACTTGGCGGAGTATTGCTTTGAAGCGGTCGTCTTCGCGGAGGGGGTTGAGGTCTTCGGATTGTTCGAAGGAGCGGGTGCCTGTGTATCCGAGGTCTGCGGCTGTCTTGAGTGCTTCGATTGCTCCGTCGGGGTCGTCGGTGCGCGCGAGCATGGAGCCGAGGTTGAAGTTCCAGTTTGCGGATTCGGGGTAGCGTGTTGTAATTTCTTGCGCGGATTTGAGAGCGAGCGTGTAGTTCTGGGCGGCGACGGCTTTGTCGTAGCGGGCGACGAGTTGTTGGTCGGATTGGGCGTGGGCTATGGAGATGAAGAGGGTGATCGTGAGGGTGACGAGGAAGGTTCGCATGAGGATTGGGCTCCTGTGTGTAGGGCTATACATGTACATTCGGGAAGGGGTTTCATAATTATTGTGTTTGTGATGGGGGTTGCGGGGCTTGGAATGGGGTTTTGGGTGGTGTAAAGCGTGTGAATCTCGGACTTTGCTGGCATGGGGGATTTTTGGGGGCAAAGTGAATATGGACACACTTTCTACTCGTTCTGGGAGACACACATGCAAACTTACTTTGCTATTGGAGCAATCGCGGGGATCGCCGCTGTTGCTGGGGCGCAGTTGAACCTTGGGTTGTTTGAGGGCGGCTGGGAGAATACTACTTTTGGTTCATCGGGTGGGGCTTCGATGTTGATCGAGAGTCTTGGGGGGGCGGATGTTCAGATTACGGTTGATCTGGATGGGTTCGTTTTTGGTGGTTCTGATCCTGATGCGTTTGTGATTACGGGTACTGTTGGACCGACCGGGTTTGTTCCGGATGCTTTTGATGATGAGAACTTCGGTGAGATGAGTGGTGGGGTGGATGAGAACGGGGTGGTTGCGATTGATCTTGCGAACGCTGCGGGGGGATCTTTCTCGTTGGTGACTTTGCGGGGGACAGCGATCGGGGATTCGGTTGATCTTGACTATGAGATATTCACTCCGGCGGCGGGGGTGCCGTTTGCGGTTGGGGTGTTGAATCTGAACCGGGTGCCTTCTCCGGGTGGGATGGCGTTGTTTGGGATTGGTGGGTTTATGGTGACTCGCCGGAAACGGTGAGTGTTTGAGCGGGAATTTCTCTTGCTATCCGCGGGCGTCCTTTCGGGGACGCTTGCTTATTTTTGTAGGGATTCACTTGGGAATGCGGGTTGTTGGGTTTGTGGTGGAACCGCTTGATTTAGAGTACGGATAGAGGTGTGTACGATGTTTCAAGGCCTGTATGTTTGGGCTGGGATCAATGAGTTCTTTGTTGATCTATACGAACGAAAACAACTGAATATTGCACCGATGCGGGAGGTGTTGTTGTGTTCTCGCGTGGGCTTGCTACAAGCTATCGGTGCGTCTGGTCTAGAGAGCGGGGAGCGAGACGGGTGGGGAGAGAGCGGGGTATGCTCGCGGGTTTATGTGTGTGCACTCGCGGGGATACTCTGAGATGGGCGGTCTGTTTGGACGCCCGTTTTTTATGCGCACGGTTTACCAGTGTACATAATGCACAAAGAGCTCGGCCTTCCGACCGAGCTCTTTGCTGAACGATTGTGGGTGCACGCGTTTCATGGCGTGCGGTGTTCAGTATTTAGTTGGAGCAACTGCAGGTCGTTCAGAAGGTGTCGACTTCTTTTTTGGCTTCCTCTTTGGATTTGCCGTAGCGTTCTTGGATTTTTCCTTCGAGTTGCTCGGCTTTGCCATTGATTGTGTCCATGTCATCGTTGGTGAGTTTGCCCCATTGCTCTTGGACTTTGCCTTTGACCTGTTTCCAGTTGCCTTCGAGTTGGTCGCGGTTCATTTTAAATCTCCTTTTGTTTGAGTTCCGGTGTCTGAGTTACGAACTTTCGACATGTGTATGTTGGGGTCGGGGATATAAACGACGATGAATCGATCATGAAATTGATCTCATTTTTCTGGTATCCTGATTTGATGGCGTGAGGGGCATTATGAAATGGGATTTCATTTCGGATTCAGTCGGGCTTTATACGGAATTGCGATACTCTTTTGATGATGAAGATCAAAGTCTGTAGCGTGTTGATTTCTGGGATGCTCTTGCTCTCGCTGGTCGGGTGTTCGGGGCCGATTTCGCCTCGTCCGGGGTCGGGGATGCGGTATTCGGCGGAGCTTGGGGAGTTTGCGGCGATGCCGCGGGCTCGGATTGGGTCGCTGCCGTTTCCGGGGCCGTTCACGCTGTATGCGGAGGCGGATGTGATGAAGCTGGGGCGGCATTCGTATTCGGGGGAGTCGGTGAAGGATCAACCACACGAGGTGGATCGCGGGATTGTGTATACGAGGCGGGCGGGGTTTTTGGATGTGTGTCATATCCGGAACGCTGCGGATACGACGGCGTACATTCATGCGCGGGTTGCGCTCGCGCTTCGGGAGGGGTGGTCGCGGATGCGGTTTCGGGGGATTGAGCCGAGCGTGTACAGCGTGTGGTTTGCGTATCCGGATGATTGGGATGCGATGGGTGAAGATGTGCGAGAGGAGTTGTCCATACGGATCGCGCAGCGGCTGGCGTTTGATGTGATGACCTGGCATGAGATCATTACTTGGTATGGGTACAAGAGTACGGTGGTGGTTTCGGAGCAGGGGTCTGCGTTTACGCATGATGACACGCCGAGCCATGTGGTGGGGATTGGGCTTGCGGGTGAGGCGCTGCGGCGTGGTGAGGGGTATGACGCTGCGATGACGGAGTTGCTACAGGAGCGGCTGCTTGAATATGGCGCGGTGGATCATGAGGGCTTAGAGGCGGCGCTGGATGCGACGAAGGATGTGTGGTGGTCGACGCTTGGTGGGGCGAAGCGGCGGCTGCTGGATTTTGGGGATGGGGATGGGCTTGTTGAGCCTTGGATTGTGGAGGGGATGCTGGAGGGGGAGGCGGTGGTGCTTCGTGTGCCAACGCTTGGGGATGTTGGTGGGCGCGATCTGCGTGGGATGTATCAGGTTGAGATTGATCCGAAGATTCTTGAAGGGTTTGCGATTCGATCGAAGCTGGAGGGGGATCCGAAGCGGGTTGTTCCTGAGCGGGATTTTTCGGTGTTGATGGGGGATATTGCGGGGAGTTTGGAGCAGGTGGTTCCGGAGCCGGGGGATGTGGTTGTGGAGGATTTGGAGTAGTGGGTAGGGGAGTGTGTTGTTTGGAAGACACGGGTTGCCGAAGACGGTCAACCCGTGGCACCCGGCGGCTTGAGAGGATTAAGAAGAGGGTGGGGATTGGGGATCATGCTTAAACCCTGACTTTGTTAGGACGTAAGCTGGGCACTCGGTGTATGATGTAAAAACTATCATTGAGAGGAATTTCATGGCTTGGTATACTGACCCACTGTTTACTTCTATTGCAGGCGCAACTATCGGCGTTGTCGGCACTTCGTTGGTATCTCTGTATCTGCATAGGAAATCAAACAGTCGACTGAGGGTCGACTGTTTTCTCGATAAACCAAAGTCTCTCTTGGCGATTTCCGATCGTGTGGAAGATAAAATTGAAATTCAATATGAGAAAAAATCTGTAAACTCTGTTTATTTGTTTTCAATGGACATTGTTAATAGCGGGAATAGAGCAATTGAAAAACAGCCGATACTCGTCCAGTTGGATGAAGCAGCTAGCATAATTGATTATTCGATAACGACAGAACCGCAAGACGGCTTTGGCATAATTTTGGAAACCCAACCACATGAATCCAGACTGGAACTAGAAGTAGAACTTCTCAACCCGGGTGACCGAGTCGCAATCGAAATAGTTTCAGTTCAGAATAGCACTGATACTATAGGTGTATTTCTAAAAAACAAGAATGTGAAATATCGAGTTATCAAAAGGGATCGTGACTACACCATGATCGCGGAGGGCTCATTCATCGAGAAACTTGCAATGTCCATTGCAGCGGCGATGGCGCAATCTGTAATTGGCCATCCTATGACTGTTACTTACAAGAAAGGTGGCAGCAAAAGGAACTAATGGCCGTCCGACGTGATATTGCAAAGTTTGGGCTAAGAAAATGCGCCACGAGCCCAAGTGAATGTCGAAAACGCCATTGGGTGAGTGCCAACGAAGCATTTCATCATTCCAAATTGTTGCTCAAGAAAATATGCGATCGCTCTGTGATTGCCGTCGGCGATAACATACTTCTCATGACTAGTGTCATATACCAAGATAATCGCAGGAAAATCAGAAGAGCGAAGCATTCTTCGCATCAGCTGCACTCGAGACCAGTGAGATGGATCAGAATCTGGTTGTCCAAGTGAATCAGACTGATTCACTTCCGTTAGCTTGAATGTGCCAAAAGGTAACAGCAAATCATCAGAAGCACACAGATAAACCTTGTCAGCACAAATTTCTGTCGCATTTGCAAAGTACCAACTTGTATCAGGGTGTATTAGTGATGCAACATCGTTCTGAAAATTTCTTTGCGTCTTCCAGTGTTGCATAACTTCTGATGATCGCACAGGCTTCATTGGAATAGCCTTACCACTCCGGTCCGCCGGTGTAGCGGCCGTAGATGTCGGCCATGGCTTGGACCATCTCGCCTAGGGTGCAGTTGGCGAGGGCGCCTTCGACCAGTGCGGGCATGACATTCTTGTTGGCTCTTGCGTCCTCGCGGATGGTTTCGAGGGCGGCTTCTACGGCTGTATCATCGCGGCGTTGTTTGAAGTCGGCGAGGCGCTCGTTTTGGATGGTCTCGACTTCTTCGGAGATGGTGAGGATGTCGATGGGGCGTTCTTCGTTGTCGTCGGTGTATTGGTTGACGCCGACGATGATGCGGTCGCCCGCTTCGCATTCTTCGGAGAAGCGGTAGCTGGCTTCGGCGATTTGGCGGCGGAAGTATCCTTTGTGGATGCCTCCGACGGCGCCGCCTTCGTCGATGGTGGAGGTGGTGGCGTGTTCTGGTTTCCAGGGGCCGCGTCCCATGTTGTCGATTTGCTCGATGTAGGCGAGGGCTTCGGCTTCCATTTTGTCGGTGAGTTCTTCGATGAAGTAGGATCCACCGAGCGGGTCTACGGTGCGGGTGACTCCGGTTTCGTGCGCGAGGATTTGTTGGGTGCGGAGCGCGACGGTGACGGCTTGTTCGGTTGGGAGGCCGAGGGTTTCGTCCATGGAGTCGGTGTGGAGTGATTGGCATCCGCCGAGGACTCCGGCCATTGCTTGGTAGGCGACTCGGACGATGTTGTTGAGTGGTTGTTGTTCTGTGAGCGAGCAGCCTGCGGTTTGGACATGGGTTTTCATGAACCATGAGCGTTCGTTTTTGGCGCCGTAGCGGTCGCGCATCATGCGTGCCCAGATTCGTCTCGCTGCGCGGAGTTTGCAGATTTCTTCGAAGAACTCGTTGTGTGCGTTGAAGAAGTAGGAGAGGCGTGGGGCGAAGGAGTCGATGTCGAGTCCTCGGATGAGGCAGGCTTCGACATATTCCATGCCGTCTCTGAGGGTGAAGGCGAGTTCTTGTGGTGCGGATGATCCGGCTTCGCGGATGTGGTAGCCGGAGATGGAGACGGAGTTCCATTTGGGGAGATGTTGTGCTTGGAACTCGATGGTGTCTACGACGAGTTTGACGGATGCTTCTGGTGGGTAGATGAACTCGTTTTGTGCGTGGAACTCTTTGAGGATGTCGTTTTGGAGTGTGCCTCCGAGTGTGTCCCAGCTGATGTTTCGTTGTTTGGCCATCGCGAGGTACATGGCCCAGATGACGCATGCTGGGCCGTTGATGGTTTGGGAGACGGTGACGGAGTCGATGGGGATGTCTTTGTAGAGGCGGTGCATGTCTTCGATGGTGTCGATTGCGACGCCGCACTTGCCGACTTCACCGATGGAGAGCATGTCGTCGGAGTCGCGTCCCATGAGTGTTGGGAGGTCGAAGGCGGTGGAGAGACCGGTGTTTGCTTTGGTGGAAGTTTTGGCGGCTTCGAGGAGGTACTTGAATCGTTTGTTGGTGTCGTCTGCTGAACCGAATCCTGCGAACTGTCGCATGGTCCAGAGTCGTGAGAGGTAACCATTGGGGAAGAGGCCTCTTGTGTAGGGGAACTCTCCGGGGTTGTTGATGTCGCGGTCGAAGTTTTGGAGTGAGACTGGGAGGTTGTCTGGTGTGTAGCTCGGATCGAGGACGATGCCGGAGATGGTGACGGCGTGCGGGTCGATGTTTGCGTGATCGAGACCTGGGCCGGTGATGTTGATATTTGTTGCGTGGGTCATTTGAGGGCTCCGAGAGGCGAAACGGTACATATTGCAGGTGATTCTATCTCGGTGGTATGGGTATTTTTGGGGGTTTGTGTATGGGGATGCTGATTTATGGATCAGGTCGGTGGTTTTTCTCGTATGTTGCCTAATGGAAGCATTCGCTTCTAATTCATTGAACTGCCAATATTTGAAGAGGAGTGGACATGAACGCACAGGGAATTAGCGCTTTGGTTGTTGCTGGGATCGCGGGATACGCATCGGCGTCAGGTGATCCGGTTCGGTTGGACCCAAGTGATGGCAATGTTCGTCATGCTGGGCATATTTACTTCAACATCGCGACTGGTGAGAAGATCACCTCGCTGATCAATGTTGGTGATGTGCAGCAGCCGGTTGTTGGTGAGCCTGGGACTGAGATTTGGATTGCGGATACTGGTGCGCAGTGTGCGGATCAGGGGTACTCGACTGAGTATTTCTTTGGTATTGATGATCCGAGTGCTTCGACTTCTTTGGCCCTCAACGCTATTTGCTTTGACTGGGGTGATATCCCGTTCAACACGGTTGTGGATTGTGTGCAGGTTCACTGGGTTTCGGATCATGAGGATACGGATACGAACAGTGACAGCGTTGCTGATGGGATCGAGGGTCTGGCGGCAACATGGATTTATTGGGATGCAAATAATGGGCGTTCACCGTTGTTGGATTGTATTGCTTTGCCGATCATTGCATTCAGTTTCTATAACTTGCAGGGCGAGTTCCCGATCGATACTGCGGCGCTTGCGTTGTGGACTGCTGATATCGATCTTGGTGGTTCGTTTGGAACCTCGCTGACCTTTGAGATTGGAGACAATGATTCTGATCCTCAGGGTGCAGCGGTGTTCAACGCTCGCATGGATCTTCAGGATGGTGATTCGGACTCCGTTCCCGATATCGATATCGATCAGGATGGTCTTGCGGACTGGGGCTGGTCGATTCAGTTCATTCAGCCTGGGATTGCTGATGTTGACGACGCTGACGGGGATGATGATTGGTCCACTGGTATCGATGGCGACATCGCTGCGTTGGCTACTGCTGGTATTGTCTTCGGTTCACCGACCCCGGGGCATGCGGAGTTCGATTCGATCGCTGCGGAGTGGAACTGGGTTTCCGATGGTCCTACAGCAGGTGCGACCGAGGATGCATTTACGCTCGGATCTTCTCCGAATCCAGACGGCTCGGGCTCAATGACCATCGCTGGTACATTCTTCTTTGGTGGTCTTGATTGCACACCTGGATCGACCACAGGTTACACACCGGCGGCGCACTTTCAGACGGTGCTGTATGGGCCGAGTAACATCCCGGACTTTGACTGCGGCGACATTGCCGGCAACCCGGATGGGTCGCCTGATGGTGTGCTGAACTTCCTCGATATTTCGGCATTCCTCCAGTACTTTGCTGCTGGGGATCTGCGGATGGACTTTGCAGGGAATACGGATGGTTCGCCGGATGGTGAGCTCAACTTCTTGGATGTTTCGGCGTACTTGGCGCTGTTTGCTCAGGGTTGTCCATAACGGTCCCCGGGTTTGATTCACACATTTCATTTTATTGGAGAAGTTATGTCTTCTTTACGAGTGCAGGCGTTGGTGGTTGTGGCGGTTTCGGGTTCGGCGTTTGCTGTAGCAGATCCGGTCGCGCTTGATGCGAGTGTTGGCGAGGTGCGACATGCGGGTCATATTTATTTCAATGTCGCGACAGGTGAGAAGATCACGACGCTGATTGGTGCCGGTGATGCGCAGCAACCTGCTGCTGGTGAGCCTGGGTCAGAAATTTGGATTGCGGATACGGGGAATCCGTGTGCTGACTTTGGGTATTCAACCTCGATGTTTTTCGATCTTGACAATCCTTCTGGTACCACTTCGCTTTCGGTCAACGCGATGCTTGTGGACTGGGGTGATATCGCGTTTAACACGGTTGTTGATTGTGTTCAGATTCATTGGCTCGCGAATCATGCGGACACCGATACTGACAATGACAACATCGCAGATGGTGTGGAGGGTCTGGCGGCGACTTGGATTTATTGGGATGGTGTGAATGGTTCGGCGCCCAATTATGTGTGTCTTGTGGCTCCCGTTATTTCCTTCTCGTTCTTCAGTCTGCCCGGTGAGTTCCCGGTTGATACGGCAACGATGCCGTTGTGGACCGCGGACATTGATCTCGCTGGTTCGTTTGGGACTTCATTGACCTTTGAACTTGGTGACGATGATTCGGATCTCCAGGGTGCTTCAGTGCATAATGCGAGGAGGGATCTCGATGATCAAGATTCAGATTCGATCCCCGATATTGATCCTGATCAGGACGGGCTCGCGGATTGGGGGTGGTCGATTCAGTTTATTCAGCCTGGGGTTGCTGATGTTGACAACGCTGACAGTGACTCGGATTGGCGGACCGGTATCGACGGCGATATCGCTGCGCTGAGTACGGCGGGTATTTTGTTCGGCTCGCCCACTCCGGGGCACGCAGAATATGATTCGATAGCTGATGAATGGGACTGGATATCCGATGGTCCGACCGCTGGTGCGACGGAGGATGCATTCGTTCTCGGAGTCACGGAGAATCCCGATGGCTCGGGGCTCCTGTCATTCGCGGGCACCTTTAATTTCGGTGGTCTGAACTGTTCGGGTGGGCAGTCTGCGTATGTTCCGGCGGCGCATTTTCAGACGGTTCTGTATGGAGATGTGATTACTGAGCCTTGTATTGGTCTTGTTGATCTTGGAGGGAATCCTGATGGGTCTCCGGATGGTCGATTGAATTTTCTTGATGTTTCTGCATTCCTGTCGCTGTATGCAAATCATGATCCCTCGGCTGATTTTGCAGGTGGTCAGTTTGGAAATCCGGATGGAGCATTTAACTTTCTTGATGTATCAGCCTTTCTAATGATGTATGCAGATGCTGTAGCAAATTGTCCATGAAATGATTATCAAATAAGTTGTAAAATTTAGGAGTAACTAAATGAACTTTTTTTCTTTGAACGCGTTGGTGGTTGTGGCTGTTTCGGGTTCGGCGTTTGGTGCTGTCGATCCGGTTGGGCTTGAGCCGAGTGTTGGCGAGGTTCGTCATGCGGGGCATATTTACTTTAATGTGGCGACGGGTGAGAAGATCACGACGCTGATTGAAGTTGGAGATACGCAGAATCCCGCTACGGGAATTGAGGGCACTGAGATTTGGGTCGCGGATACCGGGGCACAGTGTGCTGACTTTGGGTATTCGACGGAGCACTTCTTTGACCTCAACGCGGACTCGTCGTGTTCTGGGCTGAGCTGTGACTGGAATGTCATGCTGCTTGATTGGGGCGAGATTTCGATGGATACGGTGGTTGATTGTGTGCAGGTGCACTGGATCACCGATCACCCTGACACAGATATGGATTCGGACAGCATTGCAGATGGTGTTGAAGGGTTTGCGGCGACTTGGACTTACTGGGATGCGGTGAGCTCGGCGCCGATTGAGGTGGTCGAGGAGGTTGCGCTGCCGATTATTGATTTCAGTTTCTTTAGTTTGCCTGGTGTGTATCCTGCTGTTGAAGATGAGTTGGCGCTCTGGACTGCGGATATTGATCTTGGGGGGAGCTTCGGGACGAGTCTGGTCTTTGAGATCGGGGATACTGATTCTGATCTGCAGGGCGCGGAGGTGCACAATGCGCGGTTTGATTTGCGTGATGTGGATTCCGATGGGACTCCGGATAACGACTACAACGAGAATGGATTGGCGGAGTGGGGCTGGTCGGTGTTCTTTGTCGAGCCTGGCACGGCGGATGTTGACAATTTGGACAGTGATTCGGATTGGAGCACCGGGATTGATGGTGTGTATCGGTTTGATTCGGTGAGTGGGATTCGGATTGCATCACCAACTCCGGGGCATGCGGAGTATGACTCTGTGGATAATCGTTGGGATTGGGTGGGTGATGGGCCGACGGCGGGGATGACTGATGATGCGGCGATCTTTGGTGTGCCCATGAATCCAGATGGGACCGGCGATTTTCACGCGTTCAATCAGTTCTCGTTTGGCGGGTTGAACTGCTCTCCTGATCAGCCGTTTGGGTATAGACCAGCGGCGCACTTTGCGGTTGTGTTGTATGGGCCGTTTGATCCGGGGCAGGGTGATTGTCCACCTGATATTGGTGGCGGACCTGGTGGGACACCGGACGGGCATGTGAACTTTTTGGATATTTCACAGTTCTTGACATGGTACAGTGCCGGGGATCTTCGCGCGGACATCGCGGGTCGACCCGATGGTGGCCCGGATGGTCGGTTGAACTTCTTTGATATCTCAAGATTTATTGTGCTTGTTCAGAATGGGTGCGAAATTTTCTGAGTAATATTATGTATTATAGCCGTCTCTTCGAAGCCTGTTTCGGGCTTTGTAGAGGCGGTTTTTTGATGGGTTGATTGCGGTGTGATATGCCGTTGTGCGTGGGCAAGAGGGCGGTTTAGGTCTTTTTGGGGGTGCTCTAGTGGGTTCTTCCTAGGTGGATGGTAGTAGTGTCTGTTTTGAGCGGATAGGAGTGAAAACAGTTGCGGCGTGTGTTGGAGGGATATATCTTTGATGGAGAGGGCCGGTGTGGGTCTTCTGGTTTATGTGTTGGATATGTGCGATGTGTATATATTCATGTATTTTGAAAGGAGATCGATATGTTGAATGGAACAATGAACGCGATGATGCTGGCGGTGCTTGCTGGGACTTCGGTCGCGGGCAATACCCCGGTTGAGCTTGAAGCGGCTTCGGGTCAGCTTCGCCATGTTGGACACTTGTACTTCAATGTCGCGACCGGCGAGCGGTTGATGACCCAGATTGATGGGGTCGATGCGCAGCGTGGTGTGAATGGCGGCGAGGGCGATGAGATTTGGGTGATCGGTGGCCCGGCGACCGGTTGCCCTGATGGTTCGTTTGTCAGTTACTTCTTTGGTCTTGATGGATTGACGGATAACTACGGCGCGCAGACCAGTCCGATGTTGCTCGATTGGGGTGACATCGCGAACAACACGGTTGTGGATTGTGTCCAGATCCACTGGATCACCGATCATGCGGACACCGATACGGATTCTGATAGCTTTCCTGATGGTGTCGAAGGATTCGGGGCGACCTGGACCTTCTGGGACGGGATGAACGGGCGGTCGCCTCAGCTTGAATCGATCGCGCTTCCGATTGTGGACTTTACTTTCTACGATCTTCCGGGTGAGTACCCGGTCGATACGGCGACGCTGGCGTTCTACACCGCGGATGTTGATCTCGGTGGATCGTTTGCAAGTTCGTTGACTTTCGAGATCGGTGATGATGATTCGGATCTCAACGGTGCGGCTCTGCACAACCCGCGCATGGATCTGAACGACGCGGACTCTGACAGTATCCCGGACATTGATCCTGATGGCGATGGGCTTGCGGACTGGGGTTGGTCGGTCGACTTCATCCAGCCCGGCACGGTTGACTTTGACAACGCGGACAGTGACTCGGATTCGCAAACCGGCGTTGATGGTGACATCGCGGCGTTCGCGACGGCGGGGGTTTCGTTTGGATTGCCTCAGCCTGGGATGGCAGAGTTTGATTCCATCGCCGAGACATGGTCTTGGGTTCCCGGTCCGGGCGCGCCGAGTGTCGAAGATGCGTTTGGGCTTGTCGACGGCGGTGTGTATGCGGGGCCATTCTTCTTTGGTGGGTTCAACTGTGAGCCTTACAATCCGATGGCGGCGTTCTCGATCGTGTTGTACGGTCCGCCGACTGCGGGTGATTGTGGCGATCTTGCGGGCAACCCCGACGGGTCTCCTGATGGTCAGTTGAACTTCTTGGATATTTCAGCGTTCTTGGCGTTGTATGCTCAGGGGGATCTGAGCGTTGATTATGCAGGGAATCCTGACGGGTCACCCGATGGCGTCTTGAACTTCATTGATGTGAGCGCGTACCTTGCGATCTTCGCGGCGGGATGTCCATAAAGATATCTCCATAGCCCACATCTGGATGGTGGGTCATCTTCCATGACAACGCGTGGATGATGACGAAACGATGCGGGGCACTCTGTTTGGGTGCCCCGTGTTCAATTGAAAGACCCCCTCGCTTGTGGTATCAGGCGAGGGGGTCGTGTGCGTTTATGATCTCAGTGCATTGGGATGGTTATGGGCAGCCCGCGGCGAAGTGTGAGAGGAACAGGGAGACATCAAGGAAGTTCCAGTTTCCATCGTTGTTGAGGTCAACGCGTGGGTCTTGTGCGGAGTATTCGCTGAGGAACATCGAGATGTCTAGGAAGTTGAGCATGCCGTCACCGTTGCAATCGACTGGGCACGAGATGCCTTGGGGGCAGTCGGGTACCGTGACGCAGACCTCGATCGAGCAGCATTCTTCAAGACTCTCGGTGTGCAAGGTCAGGAGGAAACAGACTTCCTGACCGGGTTGAGCTCCGCAGATGGTGACGGTGACGGTTTCGGTGCCGTAGCTGAGCATTGGTGGGAAGTCCCAACGGCTTGGGTCGATGTTCCCGGTGTCGATCGTGACTCCGGCGGGTGAGAGTGGAACGAAGAATGAGTAGTAGATGTCGTCACCTGTGAGGTTGTCGATATCGAAGGTGTAGGTGAAGCATCCTGTTCCATCGCTTGAGCATTCGACGATCTCGTCGTGGACCTGTGCACAGTCGCACTCAGGGATTTCGATGCATTGTTCAATGGCGCAGCATTCTTCGAAGTCTGCGGTGTTGAGACTGAGGATGAAGCAGAGTTCTTCTCCCGGGAGTCCGCCGTTGAAGGTGATGGAGACCTGTGTGGTGTCACCATCGAGGAGGACGGTTGGGAGTGCGATGAGTCCGGATGGGACGACATTTACGCCGGGGGTTTGCGAGAGGACGAGGAGGTAGGCGACATCTTGACCGGAGTTGTTGGTCAGGTCGAAGGTCATTGTGTAGTTCCCCGAAGGGTCGAGTTCACACAGGACGCTTTCTTTGGAGATGATCGCGCACGCGTCTTCGATGAGTCCTGGGCAGGAGACTTCTACTGATCCGAGACCGGATTTGTCTTGTTGCAAAATTTCCGCGTCCATATCGATCAAGATCGAGCTGGCGACATTCCCTCCTGATTGCGGCAATCCTTGGATGCCGTAGACATTTGGGCCTATGCCTGGAGTGCCGAGGATCATCGCATCACTGGTGACCCAGACGCGGTCGTCTGGGGCTGCGGCGTATGAGTAGTCACAGCCGCCTGCTGAATCGGCGCTGTTGCTTGCGCCGCCACCGATGGAGAAGGCGTTTGCGGATGGGATCCATACGGGGATGCCTTGTTGTTGTTCACATACATACTCGAGTGCGCGGGATTGGTGAGGTGCGGTGTTGAATCGGCCCGTTGTCAGATCGGTCTGCATGGTCCGCTCGGCGATCATCATCTGTCCTGCGGGTCCGAATGCGATATCGGAGACCGGGTTGGAATAGTCTGGTCCCAGCGAGGGGACGGAGATTTCGAGTTGTTCTGTGCCTGCGATGAAGTCGCCTGCTGCGTCGTAGGCGACGGACCAGACTTCGTTTGCTGCTGCGGATGCGGTTGTTGAATCCTCAACCCAGAGTGAGTAGTACACTCGGCCGTTGAAGGACTGGACCGCCCAAACGCGTTCGCCTAGGCGTGCGGCGCCTTCGCCGTCACCTACTTCGGGGGTGCAATCGCCGACGATCCCTGTTGCGTGATCCCATGTGCTTAGGCATGTGCCTGAAGCGTCGATGCGGTAGATGCGACCGTCTTCGAAGTTGGAGACATAGACCATTTGCTTGCCGACATCGAAGCACAGGTTTCCGAGACCTGGGTAGGACTCGGCGATTCCATTTGGAGAGGCGGCGATGACCGGGTCGCTGTTGTTGGGGAGTGTTGCAAAGACGGTCGGGACGCCGGTCACGGAGTCGATGATGTAGACCTGGCCGGGTTGTCCGCCGATGGAGCCGATGTTGTCAGAAAAGTAGACCGCGGTATGGGCGGCGTAGATATTCCCGCGATCGTCCAGGGCTACGCCGAAGACTTGGCCAATCTCGCTTCGGACCCATGATGGGTGCGAATAGATGTTGGTTGGCCAATCAACCCCGAGCGGGGCTGCAGTTTGTCCCGTGAGGTCGTAGACATTGAGGACACCTTCGGCGTCGTTTGATCTCCACTGGGTGGCGGCGGCGATCTGTCCGCCTCCGAAGAGTTGGTATTCGTCGGCGGTGAACTGCGGGCGCTCGCCGTCGCATTCTCCGGGTCCGACATCCGCGAGCGCGGTTGTGGTGATGGCGGCGATGGCTGCCGCGGCGATCCATTTGGTTCGATACATGGTGTACCCCTCTTGAGTTGTGGGGGTCATCGGAGACCCCCCGAGATGAATGCGGTGTGCTCGAACTCAGAATAAGTACGGCAGAATCGGACGAGACCCGATAACACTCGCACCAATCAATCTATCGGGAACCAAGTAAAGACACAAGGCAATTAGGATTTGATGTCGTGTATTTATTCGATCAAGAGTGGTTTGCGCATCTTGTGTTCGGGTTCAGCGTTGATTCAGCGGTCTTGAGGGGTTCTTTGTGAATGCAGCGGGATCGGGTGAATATCATCTACAAGGGACTGTGTGAAGGTCCATCTCGAATTGATGACGAATGGATCTGGTATTCAAACCGCTCGGTTGGATTGATCTGGGTTCCGGAGTATGGCTCAATGGCTGAACACAATGGCAAGGTGGTCGCGGGGTGGCGTGAGCGGGTGGACTTTCCTGAATGGGGATTGCGGCGTGTCCGTGCCAAACTTGACAGCGGGGCAAAGACGAGCGCGATTGATGTGGCGCAGTACGAGATGATCGATGACGAGCATGTACGCTTTGAGATCGTCTACCGGGATCGACCGGTGCGGATGACCAAGTGGGTCGAGGCGCGGTGCGAGCGGGTGACGAATATTAAACCCAGTAGTGGGGAGCCGAGCGAGCGGGTGATCTGCAAGACGACGATCCGGATCGGTGACGAGGAGTTTGAAGCGGAGATCGGGTTGGTGTGCCGGAAGGGGATGCTGTGCCGGATGCTGATTGGTCGGAGGGCGATGTCGGGTCGGTATCTGGTCGATTCGTCTCGCAAGTATGTGATAACCAAGAAAAAACAAACACCAGCCGCTAAGGATGAACTATGAAACTTGGAATTCTCTCTACCGCTCCGCGCTGCTACAGCACCCGTCGTCTCAAACAGGCTGCGGAGGAGCGGGGGCACACGGTTAAGGTGCTCAATACGCTCCGCTTTACGCTGGAGCTTGAGGAGGGTGAGCCTTCGCTGTACTTTCGATCCAAAGGGTTGAGTGAGTATGACGCGGTGCTGCCTCGGATCGGAGCGTCGATTTCGTACTTTGGTACGGCGGTGGTGCGTCAGTTTGAGCAGATGGATATCTACACGCCGAACACGGCCAACGGGATTACCAACTCGCGCGACAAGCTGCGGTCGATGCAGATTCTGAGTCGGCATGATATTGGGATTCCGCACACGACCTTTGTGCGTGATCGTGCGGATGTGCTTCCCGCGATTGAACGGCTCGGGGGTGCGCCGGTGGTCATCAAGATCCTTGAGGGGACGCAGGGTGTGGGTGTGATTCTTGCGGAGACGACGAAGGTCGCTGAGGGGATCATTGAGACGCTTCAGAACGCGAAGCAGAATGTGCTTGTGCAGCGGTTTATCAGCGAGAGCCGGGGGAAGGATATTCGTGCGTTTGTGATCGGGGATACGGTTGTTGCGGCGATGCGACGCGTGGCGCAGGGGGATGAGTTCAGGAGTAATGTGCATCGCGGCGGGAAAACCGAGCAGATTGAGTTGCCTCCTGAGTACATCGAGACGGCGGTTCGCGCGGCGCAGATCATGGGTTTGCGTGTCGCGGGTGTGGACATGCTGGAGGGGGATGATGGGCCTCAGGTGATGGAAGTGAACTCTTCGCCTGGTCTTGAGGGGATTGAGGGCGCGACGGGGCTGGACATCGCGGGTGCGGTGGTGGATTACATCGCGAGTCAGGTGAACTTCCCCGAGATTGATGTTCGGCAGCGGCTCACGGTTTCTAAGGGGGTCGGTGTCGCGGAGATCATGATTCCCGAAGGGTCGGATCTGATCGGGAAGACGCTCGACGAATCAGGGTTGCTCGAGCGGGACTTTACCGTGCTGAACCTCCATCAGGGGATTAAGGTGATTTCCAATCCCAAGACCACTCGTGTGCTTGAAGCGGACGACAAGCTGCTGTGTTATGGCAAGCTCGACGCGATGCGGGATTTGATTCCTGAGAAGAAACGCCGGAAGCGCAAGGCGAAAGCGAAGAAACTTGATCCGCAGTTGATTGTGGATTTGGAGACGAACTGATGGCGACGGTGAAGAAGGACGGGCCTTGGTTTGGATCAGGGGTTGAGCCTGGTACATCGGCATCACTTTCGATCGTGGTCTCTGAGGGGTACTCGGGCGCGAATGTGGTGACGCCGGTGTATGTCTGGAGGGGGCTTAAGGATGGTCCGACGGTCGCGATCACGGCGGCGGTGCATGGCGATGAGATTAATGGGACTGGCGCGATTCGGAACATTATTCGGCAGAAGCCGTTTGAGGTTGTTGCGGGGACGCTGATCTTGGTGCCTGTGGTGAATCTGCTGGGGTTTGAGCGGCACTCGCGGTATCTGCCCGATCGTCGGGATCTGAACCGGAGCTTTCCGGGATCGAGTTCGGGGAGTTTGGCGAGCCGGATGGCCAAGTCGTTCTTTGATCAGGTGATCCGTCGATCGGATTACTGTATTGATCTGCATACCGCTGCGATTCGCCGGACGAACTTCCCCAATGTGCGTGCGGATCTCAAGGATGAACGGGTCGCGGAGTTTGCGCGTGCGTTTGGTGCGGATCTGCTTGTGGACGGGAAAGGTCCGAAGGGGTCGTTGCGGATGAGTGCGTGCAAGATTGGGTGTCCGACGATTCTGCTGGAGGCGGGGGAGCCTTGGAAGGTTGAGCCTGGGGTGGTGGAGTACGCGGAACGCGGGATCCGGAACTGTCTTCGGCATCTTGGGATGGTCGAGGGGAAACCGGTTGAGCCCGCTTCACGGATCGAGATCAAGACAACCAAGTGGGTCCGCGCGATGCAGGGTGGATTCCTTGAGTTCCATATTTCTCCCGGCGATGTGGTGCATAAGGATCAGCCGCTGGCGACGAATACGGATTTGATTGGTGATGAGCAGAACATTATCTTTGCTCCAAAGAGCGGGATTGTGTTGGGGATGACGACGCTGCCATCGGTCGCGCCGGGTGATCCAATCTGCCATCTTGCATATCCGACCAAGGCGGCGATCAAGTCGTATGAGCGTGCGGTAGGCAAGCTGGGCAAGAGTTCATTGCATGAACGCGTGCGTGATGATCTCTCGCGGAGCATGAAGGTGGTTGAGACCGACGCGGAGCAGGAGTGACGAACTCAGGATTCTGACCGCGCGAATGCGTTGGGGCGCGTGGTGATTAGGGGTGGTTCTTCGGAGTTTGCTTTCAACTTTGACTTGAATGACTTGTGCTGATCCTGATCGAAGTCGGCTTTCCAGTACGGGCTGATGTAGGGGGTTGCACCGGTGAGGTCCCAAGTGGATTTCGCCCATGCATCGAAGACGCGGATCACGCTGGATTCACCGGCGGCAAAGAATCCGGGACGCGTTGCTGGGAAGTTGATCGATGCGATGGTGTTGAGCACGAAGCGTGCGTGCTCGTCCGGGGTGTGGGTCGGGGAGCGGGTGATCCAGTGGGGGGTGAGTTGCGAGAACTGGGTGAAGAGTTTGCGATCATCCTGCGTGCTGGTTTCGAGGATCGCGTGGACCGGTGCGGTGGTGGGGAGGTCTTGGAGAGCCGCGAGTGCGGCGGGGGTTGAGCATTGGTCCGCGAGGAAGATGTACCACGGCGCGGTGGTGTCGTTGAGTTTCTTTTCGCTCGGGATGGTGAGGTGGATGAGGTCGCCTATTTGTGTCTCAGATGCCCATTTTGCGCCGGGGCCGGTGGGGTTGGGATGTGTTGCGAAATCGATGTCGATTTCTTGTTGGTCTGGTCGGTGGTTTCGGAGGGTGTAGGTTCGAGTTTTGTAGTGCTGTCGCCAGTGATCGGTGATTGCGATTGGGTTGGAGTTTGAGTCGTTCTTTGGGAGGAGGAGTTTGAGGTGGCCTCCGCATCTGTGGGATGGGATTTGCGCGATGTCGTTCCCGCTGAAAGTGATCCTGCGAAGGCTTGAGGTGATTTGCGATGTTGCAATCACGGTCGCTGAAATGGGGAGTTTGGGCTTTGGGATCATGCTCATCTCAGTTTGAAGCTTGCTTTGGGTTCAGGAAGCTCATCATTCATACAAGGGTGAGGGGAAGGGTGAGGGGCGAAATTGTAAAAGTATACTCAGTTGAAAGCGGGGCCAGTTCGCTGGAGTTGTTGAAATGAGCAAGGGCCGTCAATATCTGCCCAATCGATGTTTTTTACTATTCTTGGGTATTCAAAATATGGTAAACTGGGGACAAACCGCCGTTTGGTGGTTTGTGTATCAACCCTATTCCATTCAGGAGACATCATGATGTCGCATTCAAACAACCGTCGGATCTCGCGGGCCATGATCATTCTCTCCGCCTTTGTTGCTCTGCCCGCGTCTGCACAAACGATCAATGAAGTGGTGAAAATTGTCGCATCCGATGCAGCGACATACGACACTTTCGGTTCCTCCGTCGCGATTTCAGGTACAACGGCCATCGTCGGGGTCGATGGTGATGACGACGGGGGGTTTAATTCCGGCTCGGCCATTCTGTTTGATACAGAAACCGGTCTCCAACTCTTCAAGTTCATCGCGTCGGATGCGGCGGTGTCTGGATACTTCGGCGAGGCCGTCGCTATCTCCGGCACCATCGCCATCATCGGGGCTTATGGCAATGAGGCAGCGTATCTTTTTGACACGATTACAGGCCAAGAGATCTACAAACTCACTGCGGCTGATGGTGAGGAGGATGACCGGTTCGGATTTTCCGTAGCCATCTCGGGCACCGCCGCTCTTGTGGGGGCACACTGGGATGATGACTGGGACCGCAACTCTGGATCGGCGTACATCTTCGACACGACGACTGGTCAGCAGCTCTTCAAGCTCACCGCGTCTGATGGCGGAAGGGATGAGCGGTTCGGCTATTCTGTGGCCATCTCGGACACCACCGCTCTTGTTGGGGCAGGCTCCAACGATGCGGGCATAGCCTCCGGCTCTGCCTACATCTTCGACACGACCACGGGCCAGGAGTTGTTCAAGCTCACTGCGTCCGATGCAGCGCAGTTTGATTTTTTCGGTGATGCCGTCGCTATCTCCGGCACCACCGCCATCGTTGGGGCAAGGGGCTCCGGCTCTGCCTACATCTTCAACACGACCACCGGCCAAGAACTCTTCAAGCTCACTGCGGCTGATGGTGAGGAGGGTGACCGGTTCGGCTTTTCCGTGGCCATCTCGGGCACCACCGCTCTTGTGGGGGCAGACTATGACGACGACGCAGCGGGCTCTGTCTACGCCTTCGACACGACGACTGGTCAGCAACTCTACAAGCTCGTCGCGTCTGATGGCGCAATGGATGATGTGTTCGGCAATGCCGTGGCCATCTCGGGCACCACCGCTCTTGTAGGGGCACGCTATGACGACGATGCGGGCGACGCCTCCGGTTCTGCCTATTTCTTCAATCTCACCGGGACTGAATCCTGTCGCGCGGATTTGACTGGCGAGGGCGATCTGAACTTCCTTGATGTATCTGCGTACTTGGCGGCGTTCGGAGCTGGGGATCTGGCAGCGGACTTTACGGGTGAAGGTGACTTCAACTTCCTGGATGTTTCGGGATTCCTGGCGGCGTTCGCGGCGGGGTGCCCTTGAGCGGATGGAGACTGGGTTCGTCTACCACTGCTCGTCGGAATGGGCCGAAGCATTATCATGGATATTCGCCATTGTCATCATTGACCGGCCATTGTTAGAGCGTGATGACTCGGGCTTGGTTTCTGTGTACCGTTCCAAAGAATGTTTGGGGCTTGTACACCTGGCGAACTGCTTTGAAGCCTTTGGATTATCCCAAGTCTACGTTCATTTTCGTAGATGAAATCACCACATATTGTGATACACTGGACTCTCTCGTGATCTGTTATTCAACTTGTGGAGTCCACATGAAAATGTTCATTCCAGCGGTGCTGGCCTTGCTGATTGTTTCAATGCCCGCATCGGCGCAGCTCTGCTTTCAAGAGACTGAGATTATAAGTTCGCTCTTTGAACCCAAAGAAGTCGTGTTTGCGGATGTGGATCAGGATGGTGATGTGGACATCATCTCAACTTCAAGCCCGATCTCATCGAAGCAGCCTGATCCCGCATTGCTCAAACTCGCATGGTACGAGAATGATGGAGGGGGCGTGCCGACCTTTACCGAGCATGTCTTTGGGAATCCTGCAAGCTTTCTCAATGGTTTGCGTGTCGTAGATTTCAATGGTGATGGTTTACCAGACATATTCGCTCAAACTGCCTTCGGCGGTCCAGATATGTGGTATCAGAACACGGGTGGTCTGAATCCAACATTCGTCCAACGCGAAACAGGCTTTGTTGGAAGTCAGCAAGTCACTTTAGCGGATATCGACGGCGACGGCGATACAGATATCCTCCGCGATGGTATGTTTTGGCAGCGATACACCGGGGTTGGCAGCACACATTTTGAGTTTGTCTCTTACACAAACACATTCAATGGTGTCATCCAGTATGTTCTTGATGTTGATAACGACGGCGATCTTGATATCACGACCACTTCTGGAAACTGGTATCAGAATGATGGGGGTATCACGCCTCAGTTTACCGAACGAATGATCAATGAAATTGTTTCACTTGCGAATGTCATCCCGGTTGATCTGAATGGTGATTCAGCAGTTGACTTTGTTTCTCAGTACTTTGCTGGTCTCTGGTTCCGGAACAGCGGAGGCGCAAATCCAACCTTTGGAGAGTTTCTCGCTTTCGATCCGCCGATTGCGTTTATCACAAATGCGGTTGATTTGGACCTTGACGGGGATATCGATATCCTCAATGCTGATGGATTCTGGTACGAGAATAACGGGGCGATCGATCCGGTATTCACGGAACACAGCGTCCACCCGTCTGCTTCAGGGCCGTTCACCGTTCGAGACCTTGACGGCGATGGTGATTTGGATCTTGTCAAACATGGCGAGTCGGTCTGGTACCGGAATGATACGATTTTCTTTGGTTTGCCGCCCACCTTTGTTGAGCAGACCTTTGTTGGGCTGAGTCCGATTTCGACCCCGAATATGTTCGACGATCGTCTGATTGACATCAACGGGGACGGGGATCTGGATTCATTTCTCAACCGTGAGTTAGATGGGCTCTTCACATGGTTCGACAACTCAACGATGGTCAGTTCGCAAACCAATGTTCGGTACGGCGACTTCCAAGCCGCGATTGATGACTCCTCCGATGGCGCTATTTTGACCGGTGATCCTGGGATCTTCGAATGTGCGGAAAGTATCGTTGGTTCTTTTGACGGGTCTTCATACACGGTGAAGAGCACTGGGGATATGTATCTGGGCCAGTTTACCGATTTGGGTATTGGTTCATTTGAAGCCGCGGAAGGCTTTGATCTTTATTTCCCCGACCTGGTGATTTCAAATAACGACGGTGAAAAGATCAGAAAGTATCTCACTGGAGAAACGATCAGGCTGAATTTTATTAATTCATCTCCAGCATCGTCCATTGGCATGATTGGCAATGTCGTAATCGCTCCGGAGGCATCCTACTTCCCATATATCTCGTCCCCGACAACCGGCGTGAAGCAGATCCAATCTGGTGATCTGGATAACGACGGCGATATTGACACCGTCGTGCTTCGTGATGACGGAACCATCGCTTGGTATGCCCAGCAATCGCAAACACCGCATGCTCCATGGGACGGCGTACAACAATCGATTCCTTCCGGTGTCTCAGAGTCGTTCGAGGTCGGGGATTTCAACAACGATGGGCTTCTGGACATCGTCGGTCACGATGAAGGCGAACTGTTCCTGTTTTTGAACAACGGCTTTCGCAATGGAGCCCTTGAACCCTTCACGCTCCAAACCATTATCGCGGGTGACTTCTCTGGGGGAGATATTGTGGTGGGGGATATGGATAACGACGGCGACCTGGACATGATCCACGGGGGTCTGGTAGGCAGCGGGTATTCGGCTCGGCTCTATACAAACAATGGCGCAAACCCACCCGCGTTTAGTGCTTCAACAATCTATTCGTCCAGCTTACCAATCCACCATGTGAATCTCGTCGATCTCGAAGGCGATGGCAATCTCGATGTACTGATCGCTGTTGGGCCACCAATTCAAGATGTTTGCGGCATTGTTGTACTCGCGAACCAAGGAACAGGTCCAGCCACATTTTCCAGTAGTGAGCAGGGGTTCTTTCCGCAAGGCGCACCGCGAAAGGTGTACGGCGGCGACTTTGATGGCGATGGCGATTCGGATATCCTCGCGATTCTCAGCGGAACAACTGAACGGCTTATGTTGCTCGAAAATCAGCACCCCTCACCCCAGTTCCGACGCAGAGTGATCGACCAAGAAATGGACTACGGCAATGACCTTGCGGTTGGCGACTTTGACTCCGATGGAGATCTCGACTTCATTTCTGGGGCATTGAAGTTGTACGACAATACAGGAAGCTCTCCTGCATTATTCCGTAAAGACGATCAGTATGCCGACGAAGATACTGGGGCGATTCATCCGATTGATTATCAACAAAACGGTGCCCTCGATATCGTGCGTTCTGGGATGCAATGGTCGAGGAATCTCGACTTTACATCGTTGTTGACCTATGGGTCGTTTGATATTTCGGGAGATTTAGATATGTTCCGAAGCAACTTATACTTGCCTGATACCAGTATGGGGTCGACCTTCTTTAATGTGAGCGGAGTGATGAACATCCATCAGCGCGCCACAGTCTTCGCTTCAGTAAACACTTTTGAGATATCAAACCTCGTCAATACGGGTTCTCTTACTTTCACGAACTTTACGCAAGAGGGCGGCGGTGTCATGGAAATCATCGGCAACTACGCCCAGTACGATGTCACACCATCGGGCGAGACTACGGGCACACTCAGATTGAACTTGCATCCCAACGGGGCTCCACAGTTCACGGTTCAGGGGGCCGCGGCACTCGCCGGATCGTTGATTGTCAATGAGTTCAATAGTTCCAGTCCCCCAATTTCAGGCGAGGATCCGCTCGGTATCGCTGTTCAAGCATCGAGCTTTGTTCCCGGCCGGGATCGATTTGATGTGTACTCCGGGCCAATTCTCTCGCTCGAGTACTCAGACGGCTCAATCGCGCAGGGTACTGTCATTCCAATGTACAACCAAACCGAGGGGCCTACTTCAACTGTCACCCTCGTGCCTATCACGCTCGAAGAGTTGTTGTTTACGCAGAACCCATTCTCATCCGAAGGCATCCCCAACGACGCGGTGCTCTTCGATGTTACCGGCGCGATCGATGGCTCACCCGACGGCAATGTGGATCTGATCGTTGCGATCCCTGAAATCCCGGGCGTATCACCGAACGGTGCGGTCGCGGTCTTCCAGGGTTCGCTCACTGCAAACGGCTTCCAGATGGTCTCGGCGAGTTTGTATACCGGAGCGATTGTGGATTCGCCGGGGAGTGTCGAGGTTGGGTATTTCGACAACGACTCGATCCCGGACATCGCGTTTGCAAACCAAGGTACCAACGGGAATAACAACGATGTTCATTTCTTGCACATGAATTCTTCAAATCCATCACCGCTGAGTATCGCGCCGCTTCCCGCGTTCAATATCGCGTCGGGGTTTACAGTAAGCGATCTAGCAAGCGATGACTTCATCACTTTTGGTGATGGCATGGATGATCTTTTGCTTGGTATCCAGAGCAACGGCACAGGTGGGGGCGTGGTCCAGACCATCGCGTTTGGGGGGGGCTGGGAGAGTTGCGAGGTTGATGTTGATGATGTTGATACGGTAGCATCGGGTTACAACTCGGTTGCGGCTCGTGGTATTGCACTAGCGAATGTGGTGGTGACAAGCCCCGATTCCAATACCGTGACCTACTTCGTGAATATCGGCGATTTTGAGAACATGGTTCCAGTTGTGATTCCAACCGGGACGCACCCAACCGAGGTGCTCGCTGAGGACCTCGATGGTGATGGTGAGCCTGAAATCGTCGTGATTTGCCGGGGTAACTCCGGAAGCCATGGCGTGGTGACAGTATCGCGAAACATCGGCGGCAATGTGTTTGCCCCACCTGTTAACCTGCCACTGGGGAACAATGCGATGATCAATCCAAAGCCCGTTTCACTCGCTCTGTCGGATGTGGACGACGATGGCGATCGTGACATGGTTCTGGTGAGTGTGAACGATTCGGGTGATCAGACGGTCCGGGTGATCCGCAATACAACGGTGCCAGGAAATGGATTGAGCTTTGCAGCGGTGATTGATGCACCGAATCAACCAGCGGGATTGCCGTTGATCGTCCGGTCGGCGGATCTCGATGGCGACAGTCCGACGGTGGCTGATGACATCGTGGTGCTCGTGGATCCGGCGTCAAGCTTTACTCGCGATGGTGTACTCCATCGCGTTGGTGATGATGGCGGGCTGAACTCGATCGATCTGAGCGGGGATTTCTGTGCAGCGGACCTGACACGGGACGGCTCGCTCAACTTCTTGGATGTCAGCGCCTTCCTCGCAGCGTTCAGTTCTCAGAATGCCACCGCGGACTTCAACGCGGATGGCTCGTTTAACTTCATCGATGTCTCCGCATTCCTTGCCCAGTTCATGAACAACTGCGGTTCGTAGTTGCGTCCAATGGACCATCAAAGGATGGGATCGGATTCACGGTGACGCCATCGCGTCGAGGATTGCTTGCACCCTCGCGCGAGCATTGCTCCGCTTGGGCTCGTCAAACTTGTCCGTGGCATCCATTGCTTGCTGCGCGTAGTCTTTGCACCGATCCGCATCGCCGATTAGCCGGTACGCTTCGGCTTTGCGAGCGAACGCGTCCCACCGGTCGAGGGGTAGGACCGTGTCGGCGCGTTCGAGGTACTTGACCGCGGTTTTGCCATCTGGGATGGACAGCGCGATGGTCCCGATGTTCCTGTATGCGATCGATAAATTGCGGAGTTGATCACTCGCCAGTTCGCTTTCTTTGGAGTGCAGCACATACAGATCCGCCGCTCGTTGATAGGAATCCATTGCTGTTCTGATTAATGCTGCATCCTCGGACTCATTTCCGAGTGTCTCGATTGCTTTGGCGTGCTGGAGTTCAACCTCAGCAGCGTCGAGATTAAACTTGTCATACGAACCCATTGGGTCCTGGTCGAGGATGTCGCGATAGAAGTTCGAACACCGATCGAATGATTCAACCGATTTCCGGAGCAGTGCCATCCCCTCGGCTTGTGTGGCGGGATCGCGGAGTCTTTGTAGAGCTTCGTCGTACTGCACACGCGCTTCGTCGAAATGGATGGCGAAGAGGCGACGCTGACGGAGGCGGTTGAGCGGGTCGCGATCGACAAAGTCCTCCGCAGCAAGGATCAGCAGTCGGGTTTGCTCTTGTGCTTGTTCCAGATTCCCGCTCCGCCGCAGTGCTGTTGCGAGGGATTTGCGTTGGTCGAGCACCAGCTCGTATGCAAGCCCGTCTTCCGGGTCTGCCTCGCGGAGGTGCTCAGCGTGCGCGAGCGATTGGCGATAGATCTCTACGGCTCGTTCTGGGTCGTTCTTGTCGTACGCGTTGACGCGACCCAGCCAATGCAGGTCATGGATGAGCCCCCTGCGGAGAACCGAATCGGTTGGGAACAGGTTCACCCCTCGGCGTCGCAGCTCGATCCCGGATTCATACCCTGCGATCGCACCGTCAAGATCGCCAAGCTCACGCAGTGCTCTTGCTCGCGCTCGGTTAGCATCCGCGGCGACATCGAGCGATTTGACATCGCCGAGTTGTGATTCGTCCAGTTGTGCGTATTGATCAATCACGCGCTGTGCCAACTCAGCTGATTCACTCAGGTGTTGATCGGCCATCGCGAGCTCCGCTTGTGCGAGCAGGCTTCGGGCGAGCACTCGGGATTGGAGCGACGCAAGTCCCTCCTCTACGGGAACCGTTCGGGAGATTTCCTCCGCTCGAGCGGCGAGGTCTTTGAGCCTTTTGACATCGACATTCCCGATCTGCGACATTACGAGTCCGATGAGTGCCTGCGCTTCTCCCAGCGCGACTCGCGGATCAGTCGGATTCTCCTGAGCCAGTTCTGCGAACAGTTTGCGTGCTCTGGTGAATGCATCGACCACTTCTTCGTAGTGGTCATTCTGGATGCCATGGATCTGACCAACGGTGAGGTATCCTTCTGCGAGTTCGTGCTTGATCCATGCTTGTGATCCCATCACGCTCGACAGCCGATCCAGGACGGCGATTGTTGCGTTTGCCAGCCGTGCGCGTGCGGTGGTCGCGCCTTCGATTCGGCGGATTTGTTCTTCGTAATCCGAATAGACCCGGACGAGTGATTGGATCTGTTCGAGTTGTTGTTCGGTGACCCGGAGTGCTTCTTGAGTCTCGACGAGTGCGGCGTCGCGTTCGATCAGCGCGTTCTGGGCCTTTACTCGTTGTGTGTTCGCAATTACGGAGTACCGCATGCTCACCGCGGTTGCCCCAACCAATGTCGCCGCGATGATGCCGACACCTGCAAAGACGGCCTTGTTGCGTTTGATTAGCTTCCCGATCACATAGCGTGTGCTTGGGGGCCTCGCATTGATGGGCTCGTTGTTGAGGTAGTGACCCAGTTCCTCAGCGAGCGCTGTCGGGGTTGCGTAGCGACGGTCGCGGTCTTTCTCCAAGCATTTCATCACGATCCAGTCAAGCTCGCCGACAAGCGTCTTGGAGAGTTCGGAGTCGGTCATCCGTCGGCTAGTGGCGGCGGACTTTGCCGAGTCTCGTGTTTGCATCGTGCTCAACGCTGATCCGAGTCGTGTGCTCGGTTTGGGGGGGACGAACTCACGGATCATCCGCTGCATCTCGCGGTACATTTTGCTCCGCAGCTCGCTCGGCTCGACCGGGAGCATCCCGGTCAGCAGCTCATAGAGCACCACACCAAGCGAGTACACATCGGTTCGTGTATCAATGTCCAGCCCCGACATCTCCGCTTGCTCCGGGCTCATGTATTCTGGTGTCCCGATCATCTGTCCCTGCGTGGTATAGATCGTTTTCTCAGTGAGCTGTTGGTTGAGTGCTTTGGCGATACCGAAATCGATCACCGTTGGGTGCGGATGCCCCTCGCTGTTGTACCCGACCAAGATATTGCTGGGTTTGAGATCGCGGTGGATTACGGATTTGGAGTGCGCGTGCTGGATCGCTTGGCACACAGGGATCAGCAGCTTAACACGATCCGCCAACGGGAGTTTATTGCGATCACAGAACGCGGTGATGGGTTCGCCTTTGACCAGTTCCATGACAAAGTACGGCAAACCGAGATCGGTGATCCCGCCATCGAGGACTTTGGCGATGCTTGGATGCGACATCAGCGCGAGTGCCTGACGCTCGGCTTCAAAGCGGGCTACGACCGCGTTGGAGTCCATACCCGGCTTGATCACTTTGAGCGCGACGCGCCGTTTGATTGGGGATTCTTGTTTTGCCTCGTACACCACCCCGAATCCGCCCTCGCCCAACTTAGCGAGGATTTTGAATGGGCCGATTTGCTTAGGATCCGCAAAGGCACCAAACCCGGATGAATGTGATGTGTCTTCGATCGTAGGGCGTTCTCTTTCGTCACCGCCAAGTTCAAAATCTTCGGTTTCACGGTTGTCCATTCGGCGAGTGTACCACAAGCGAGTCCCACATATTCGCAGGGTACACCGTCAGATTCATTTCTGATACAATATAGATTGGAATCAGTCCAAACTCTGTCCAGCCGTGCGCCCCCCTTGAGCCAGCAGAGCTGGGCCGGTGTTTTTTTACTCCTCCTCGAATGTGAAGGTACCACCACCTGATCAACCTCTGCGGGTGACTGTACCTCGGGGAGCAGTCTGCACTTCGTGGATGGGTCTCACAAGAGCCGTAGCAGAGGCGCACTGCCACAAAGTTCGGGATGAGGATTTCGAGAATGCGGCGACCGAACCGGCACTCCCGCTCGGTCAGCGAGCAAGCACTCAAAGCGGCGCAAAGAGCGACGGAATTGTGTCGTAAACGCATCGCAGCAGCAAGCGGCGATGAGCCGCAAAGAGCGTGGATATGAGGCGTAACTGAAACAGGGACCAGCACTTATGCCGATCCCTGCTGGTCGTTGCCATGTATTGCCACATGTATTGTCAAATAGGCGAATGGGCTGACCCGGACTTGAACCGGGGACACCGGCATTTTCAATGCCGTGCTCTACCAACTGAGCTACCAGCCCGACGCATCCGTTTCTGGACGCCGAGAAGCAAGAATAGACACAAACTTGCCCGCGTCAACCGCATCGGGTGAATGTTCGTGCAAGTGAAGTCTGTCAGCTTGATGTGTGGATCGGCGGTACGATCGTACGGGCCTGCTCAGGAGATCGTGGATTACCGGTCCAGCGGAGCATATCGGGTCGCTTCATGACTGCACAAACGCTCAGGAACGGATACCATACTCGCATGACCCAAACCGCTGCATCAACAGATTCCGCATCCGCATCGTCCAGTTCCGGCTCAAACATTGAGCCGTTGCTTGAGGTCAGGGACCTCAAGATGCACTTCCCGATCCGCTCCGGGCTCCTGCAACGCGTTACCGACCACTTCAAAGCGGTCGATGGGGTCTCATTCTCCATCGGAAAGGGCGAAACCCTCGGCCTCGTGGGGGAATCCGGGTGTGGCAAAACGACCGTCGGACGCACGCTCCTCCGCCTGCTCCCAGCGACCTCGGGAACCGTGACCTTCGAGGGTCACAACATGTTCAAAGCCCATGGCGCCGAACTCCAAAAACTCCGCGGCGACATGCAGATCGTCTTCCAAGACCCCGCTGGTTCGCTCAACCCCCGCATGCGCATCGCGTCGATCGTGGGTGAGCCCCTCATCATCCACGGCATGGTCACCGACAAAGCGGAACTCCGCGAGCGGGTCGAGTCCCTGCTTGAGCGGTGCGGGATGCCCAGAGCCGCTGCGGACCGGTACCCGCACGAGTTCTCCGGCGGTCAGCGTCAACGCATCGGGATCGCTCGGGCGCTGGCGCTCGAACCCAAGTTCATTGTCTGTGATGAGCCGACTTCTGCGCTCGATGTGTCGATCCAGGCGCAGGTCATCAACCTGCTGATGGACCTCCAAGAAGAGTTCGGCTTGTCTTACCTGTTCATCTCCCACGACATGGCGGTCATCCAGCATGTCTGCAAGCGCATCGCGGTGATGTACAAAGGCAAGATTGTCGAAGAAGGAACCCGCGACGACATCATCCGCAACCCACAACACAAATACACCCAGTCACTCCTTTCAGCGGTCCCCGAACCCAACCCTCGACGAACCAAACAGCGTGTAATCTTTGACGGCGGTGCGATGTAGGCGATGCAAATCCCGAAGCGCTCCATCCGAAGGGCGCCTCGCCCAGATGATCCACGGATCCGATTCTTGATCGAGTTGTCACGCGCGCTGGGTACCTATGGCACAGCAGCGCACCGGCTCGAAGAAGCCATCTCCGTCTGCGCGATCGAACTGGGATTGCAGTGCCATGTCTTCTCGACCCCGACCTCGGTGTTCTTGTCGGTGGAGCATGAAGGTTCGTTTTCGACCTATTTATCGCGGATCAATCCGGGTGAAGTGAATCTCGGGAAGCTGCGGCAGTTTGATGAGCTCTTCAATGCGGTCATCGCGGGACGACTCGCTCCGATGGCGGCGGTCCGCAAGATCAAACAGATTGTCCATGAACCTGATACCGTTCCGGGTTGGGTTGATGTGCTCTGCATTATGGTCATCGCGGCGTCCGCATCGGTGTTCCTTGGTGGTGGTGTCAAAGAACTCATCTCCGCAAGCATCATCGGTGGTGTGATCGGTGTGCTGGGTCATGTCGCGGGCAAGACTCGCGAGCACGCGAGACTCATCGAGTTCCTCGCTGGATTGATCTCTGCGTTGATCGCATGGTCGATGGGCATGGTGCTGGGGCCGTACGCGCCGGGGCTTGCGATGATTGCGGGGATCATCGTTTTCATGCCCGGCATGACGCTGACGATGTCGATGACCGAGCTGGCGACCAGGCATGTCGTGTCCGGTTCAGCGCGGTTGGTCGGTGCGCTGATGATTTTGTTGTTGATCGGGTTCGGTGCCGCGATCGGGAACCAAGCGGCGCATGTGCTCTTTGAGTTGCCGTATTCGGTTGAGCCGCAGCAACTGGGGACGGCGTGGAAGGTGCTTGCTGCGTTCGTGTCGTCGTTGTTGTTTGTGATCTTGTTCCGCGCGCGATGGTCTGATGCGTGGGGGATGATCCTCGCGGTGTTGGTGTCGTATTCCAGTTCAAGGTTCGGTGTGACGGAGTTCGGGTTGCAGTTCGGGGTGTGCTTTGCTGCGTGCTGCGTTGGGATTCTCGGGAACCTGTACGCGCGTGTCATGGACCGTCCCGCCGCGACGATCCTGCTTCCGGGACTGCTCATGCTTGTTCCCGGCTCGATGGGATTCAAAAGTCTGCAGATGTTCATGGACCAGAACACCATCAGCGGCATGCAATCCGCAGTCACCGTCATGGTCATCGGTGCGGGACTGGTTGTTGGATTGCTGCTCGCCAATGTCCTGATGCCGCCACGCAAGATTCTCTAGTTGTTCAGGATTTGGGATTCAGTGACAGGTGCTGCGCCAGCAGATCCGAGTACGACACACGCAACGGTTCGCCCAGCGCGGGGAGGAAGGTTGTTCGGATCTCGTCCGCTCGACCGGGCGCGAGTTCTTCGTCTTCAGGGGTGTTGGTAAGGATCTCGAACTCAAAGTGCCAACCGAGGTCGGTGACATCATCGATATGGATGCGCGTCGTGTTGAGCAGGTACAACTCGCGGACCTTGGTGACCGTCAACCAGACCGGGAGCGCGGCTTGCCCAAACCGCTGGACGACCTCGTCGTGGGTGTAGATGGAGTAGTCGGAGACCTTGGGGGTGACCTCGTTGGGGCGGTCGTAGAAGATGTATTCGATGGGTTCGGGTGATCCGATCCCCCGCTCGATCGCGATCGCTTCGCGCTTCTTGAGACGACCGCGCGCGACATTGTAATAGGTGTCGGTCTGTCGGATCTTCCCGATCCGGGTCGCGCCGATCTTCTTGCAGATGAGGCGAGCAAGGTTCGGGTCGCGGAGTTCGGCTTTCCATTCAAGGTTCTTCATGGGAGGAGTATCGGCGTTCGAAGCGTTCAATCGTTGATCGAATCCAGTGTTTGGACAAGTTTCGCTTCATCCCAGACCTCGATCCCAAGCGTCTCCGCTTTGGCAAGTTTGCTCCCCGCCTTCTCACCCGCGATGAGGATGTCGGTGGATTTGGAGACCGATCCGGTGACTTTCGCGCCGAGGGTTTCGAGCTGCTCGCTGAGTTCCGTGCGGCCAAAGCGTTCGAGGGTGCCTGTGATGACGATGGTCTTCCCGGCGAATGGCGAATCGATGATGGACTCCGCGTCTTGGTAGTCTTTGCTGGTGAGGTCGACGCCGCACGCTGCTAAACGAGCGAATGCATCGCTCGCGGCTTCGGATCGGAGGTACTCGTAAATCGTCGGCGCTGTGTCCGCACCGAGTCCGGTTTCGTAGGTGGTTTCGAGTTTGTCCTTTGAGCCGAGGAGTTCTTCGCGTTTGGCTTGGCTCATCGTGTTGACGGCGGTGGGCATCAACTCCCACAACTCGGCTGCACGGAGCGATTCGATGTCCGCGAAGCGACGCGCGAGCTGCTTTGCGGTGGTTGTCCCGATGTGGCGGATCCCCATCCCCGCGAGCACGCGTGCGAGGCCCTGAGATTTCGCCGCTTCAATCCCCGCGATCAGGTTCTCGACCTTCTTCTCGCCCATCCGATCAAGCTCGATGAGTTGTTCACGGTATTCGTGCAGGTTGAAAATGTCCGCGAAGTGGTTGAGCGGGATCTCGCTGGTGCGGATCAGGTCGATCGTGGATTCACCCAGCCCCTCGATGTCCATCTGCTTGCGACCCGCGAACCACACCAGCTTCTCGCGGATCTGCGCGGGACATTCCGGGTTCATGCATCGGCGAGTGGTTTCGAGCGTTGGGTTTTCGTGGGCTTCGAGCGGTTCGATTTCAAGGGGGGCATCGCACGCTGGACAGTGCGCTGGTGGGAGCACCGGCTCCGCGTTCTTGGGGCGCTCATTGAGGATCACCCCAACCACCTGCGGGATGATCTCCCCGGCTTTCTCGACTTCGACCAGATCACCCACATTGAGGTCTCGCGTGCGGATCATGCCATAGTTGTGGAGGGTCGCGTGGGAGACGGTTGTCCCCGCGAGGTTGACGGGGTCAAGCGTCGCGCGTGGGGTGATCTTCCCGGTTTTGCCGACTTGGTGCTCAACACTCAGTAGCCGGGTTGTCTTGCGCTCCGCAGGGAACTTGTAGGCGATGCACCAGCGTGGGGATTTGCTTGTGAACCCGAGCTGGGATTGCTGCGCGAATGAATCCACACGGATGACGACACCATCGGTTGCGTACTGCAGGTCGTGACGGATGCGGTCGATGCGGTGGATCGCTTCGGTGATCGCGTCCGCGTTGTGTTCGATGGTGCGATGCTCCCCGATATCGAATCCGAAGTGCTTGATCTTTGCTGAGAACTCCGCGTGTCCTGATGCGAACGCTGGATCGCTGATCTCTCCTGATCCGTGCGCGAGGAATCCGAGCTTGCGAGCCGCGGCGACTTTCGGATCAAGGTTCTTGATCGTCCCGGCGCACGCATTGCGAGGGTTCATGAACGGGTCATCGCCCGCTTCTTCGCGCTCGGTGTTGATGCGGATGAACTCTTGGAGCGGGATGTAGACTTCGCCTCGGACTTCGAGGACTGCGGGGACATCATCGCCTTGGAGATTGAGCGGGACGGATTTGATGGTTCGGACCGCGTGGGAGACATCATCGCCTTCGGTGCCGTCACCTCGGGTGAGTGCTCGGATGAATGAGCCGTGTTCGTAGCGGATGGAGAGGGCGACGCCGTCGATTTTAGGTTCGCAAGTGAATGCTGGTGGGTAGAGAGGTTGGAGTTTGTATTTGGGTAATGGCCCAGGATCTGGTAGTGATCCAAATAAATTTTCAGCATCCTCCCGATTTTTATAACCATAGCTTTGTGGGTCGTTTGCCAAATCAGCTTTTACATCGTGACTCGATGATTTGTCGTCAATATGCCATAGCCGTCGGTCGATCCGCTCGACCCACTGGCGGACTTCTTGCTCGTTGTAGGTGTTGTCGATCGACAGCATCGGGATCGCGTGGGGGAGGGTCGTGAATCCCGGGATCGGCTCGCCTCCGACGCGGGCGGTGGGGGAGTTGGGGTCGTGGAACTGGGGGTGGTCCGCTTCGAGCGATTCGAGTTCCTTGAGCCGACGGTCGAACTCGGGGTCGGACATGATCACTTCATCACCTGAGTAGTACGCGGAGTTTGCGCGGCTCAGGAGGGATCGGAGTTCATAGATTCTGTCTTTGGCATCGCTCACGCGGACATGATACGGGTTTGTGCACTCGAGGGCTATCATCGTTCATGGGCGCACAGCTGATTGACGGAAAAGCATTGGCCGACGAGTTTCGTAAGCGGACAGCGACGCGTGCCGGGGTGCTGCGCGATCAGGGGAAACCCGCGAAGCTCGACGCGGTCTTGGTGGATTCGGGGGATAACGGTGCGCGTGTGTATGCGGAGAATCAGGCCCTGACCTGCGAGATGCTCGGGATCGAGTACCGTCTTCACGAACTCCCAGTCGGATCATCCCAATCAACAATTGAAACCAAGGTGATGGAGTTGAATCTTGATCCATCGGTGCATGCCATCATGGTGCATATGCCATTGCCTGACGGGGTGGATTCGCACGATATTAAGATGCTGCTGGATCCGGATAAGGATGTCGAGGGGGTCAATCCCGCGAACATCGGGAATGTGGTGTACGGGCGGTCCATGCGGGCGCCATGCACGGCACTGGCAACACTCAAGCTCATCGACTCGACCGGGATCGATCTCAAGGGCAAACGATGTGTGGTGGTTGGGGCGTCGGTCGTGGTTGGGAGACCAATCGCGGTGCTGCTGATGCAGCGGGAAGCGACGGTCATCAGTTGCAACAAGTTCACTGAGGGGATGAACGAGTTGTGCCGATCCGCGGATGTCCTGATCCCCGCTGCAGGGGTCGCGGGGCTGATCACCGCGGACATGGTGAAACCGGGCGCGTTGGTGGTCGATGTCGGGGTGAACCGTATTCTGGACCCTGAGACCGGCAAGAAGCAGACGGTCGGGGATGTCGCGTATGACGAGGTTTGCGAGGTCGCTGGGTGGGTGTCCCCGGTGCCGGGGGGGGTTGGTCCGATGACGGTGGCGGTGCTGCTGCAGAATGTTGTTGATCTTGCTGAGGGGTGAACCATCTTGGTTCTGGGGCGGTAGTATTTGGAGAGATGGGGAGTCGTCCTTTGGACGATTGAAATTCACCGAGTCATTGACTCTTGGAGGGCTGACCCATTGAATGCCACTATGAACACACTTGGGAACACACTCGCATTTCTCCCGAATCTCGGCTGGCCAGAGATGCTCATCATCGGCATCATCATGCTGCTGCTGTTCGGTCGTCGCCTTCCAGAAGTCGGCCGCAGTCTCGGAGAGGGCATTGTCTCGTTCAAAAAAGGCCTGAAAGAGGTCGGCGACGAGATCAATGTGCAGTCGAATCAATCGGCTCAGTCCCCGAAGTTTGATGCCGCCAAAGCACCAAACAATCCGGATATGGCAAGCTCAGCCCACACTTCAGCACAACCTGTCGCGCATTCGAGCGAGTCCGATACCGACGAAAAGAAGTCCTGAGAGTAATCAGGGACCGATTTGCTTGTTCTTCGGCTTTCCAATGGGCCTTGAGCGGGTTATCATTCCGACCAATCCGAATGGATTGATCTTTCAAACCGACCTGGCGAGGTAGCTCAGCTGGCTAGAGCGTGGGATTCATAACCCCAAGGTCGAGAGTTCAAGTCTCTCTCTCGCCATTTTCAATGATGCCGTTCCAAGTATTTGGGGCGGCATTTCTTTTTTTCCGTCATATCCAACCGATGAGTGCGTTAATCTGGTGGAATCTTTACAGGAGATCGTTCAATGGACACAAAGATGCTCGTAGGTGGAATTGTCGGGATCGGATTGCTGGGAATCGCTGGCGTGCTCATTCTGGGCGCCGGGAGCGATGGTGATGGGGTCCAACTCGCGAGTTCCGCCGGTTCTAGCCAAACGGCGAGTGCGGACTTCAAGAGCGCATACGACATTGAACCCCGTGACGAAATTGACACAGAAGCGGTCGAAGCACTGCCGCGAGACCTGCAACCCGCTCGCGGCAACGGCCGCGGAGAAGGTGAAGGTCGCGGCGGACGGCGCGGGGGATTCGAGCAGATGGAACAACGGCTCATGCAGTTCGATACCGATGGGGATGGGATTCTCGATGAATCCGAACGCGACGCGATGGTCGCGGCGATGCGCAAACGGATGACTGATCGTTTCGATGCTGATGGTGACGGGATCGTCAGCATCGAAGAACAGTTCGCGGCTCGCAGAGAGGGCATGCTCAACTCCCGCCGAGGAGAACGCATGAAAGAACAGTTCGACGCTGATGGGGATGGTCAACTCAACGAAGCAGAAACCGCGGCGATGAACGCGGACTTTGACGCACGCGATGCTGAGCGAATGGCTGATATTGTCAGCCAATACGATACCGATGGCGATGGGGTGATGTCCCTCGAGGAAACGGTCGCGATGCAAGATCAGCAGACGCAGCAGCGCCGATCACAGATGGATGAGTTCGCGATCCAGTTTGACGAGGACGGCGACGGGAACCTGAACGCTGATGAACGCGTCGATGCGATGACCACGATGCAGCAACGGCGCGAACTCGACCAGTTCCTACGCCGGTACGATACCAATGGTGATCGCGAGATCGGGACCAGCGACCGGGAACGCTTCACTGACGCGTACGGCAAAAAAGAACCCTTCGGCGATGTGAACCGCGACGGGATCTTCAATATGGATGATGTGGTGCTGTTCCGCGACATGAGCGAACGCGCTGCGGCAGCGGTCGAGTAGAACGGAATCGTGTCCGGTTGTGGTGATCGCGTGATCGAGGTTTACTCGAAGTCGCTGGAGACCACATTGGCGTAGGTCGGTGACCAGTCGTAGCGATCAAAGTATCCGCCGGCGTGAGCGCACTGGATTGCGAGCCAATCCCCTGCGATCAGCGATGGACCTGATTCTGGCGACAACGCTTCTTCGTATCCAACGAGTGTGGATTCGATGCCGATTTCTTCCAAGATGAGCATCTGCTCTGATGTGGAGAGTTCGGCGGTTCGTTGTGAGCCGCACGCGCTTTGGAAGGCGAGGGCGGTTAATGAAGCGGTCATGATGGCCGCACGGATGATGTGTGTGTTCGTCTTGCGCATGATGTCCCCATCGAGCCGAATCTGTGCAAAGTTGTGCGAGATTTGAGATCACACCAAGAGTGATCAACTTTGCGCGATAAATCCGTCGATAAGGTAACGAATACCACATAAATCCTAGAGAAACGAGGATTTTATGGGCCTTTCGGGTTATTTTCTCGTTAGGGACAGTGGTGATGTATATGTTTGGAGTGCACCATGCCCCCACAAGTCTTGATTTCAGAATACTTTAAGTCTACCGCCGCCACGCTCGCAACCGTGGCTGTGCTTTCTCTCGCATCAGAAACATTTGCGGCATCCGCCGCTCAACCGTCCGATAACCAAAGCGATGCGCAGCTCGAGTCGCGTCAAGAAGTGACTGAGCGGGATGGTGTCGGATATCGCGTGACGGGGATCCAGTTGGGGTACCGGACGGATCATCCTGATCTCCCGGATTTGAAGCCGCTGCTTCAGCGGACGGTTTCTCTGATTCCGGTTGAAGGCGGGTATGTAGGGCCTCTGAGCGCCGAGGATGGGCGAGCGGTTGTTGAGGTCACGATCGGGGAGATCGGTCTCCAAGGCGTGGAGACGCTCTACGGCAGTGCATTTGCGGTGATTATCCAAGCGGTCCGTGATGAGATGGAATCTCGATATGGGTTCCTGGGTCACCTGGTGACACCATCACTTGATGAGATTGCCTTTCGAACGACACAAGAAGACCTTCGTGGTCCGGGTGATCATCCGCTGACGATCCTGATTTGGCCTGCGACTGTTGGCGATGTCCGCACCGTCGCTCGCGGCGATCGGATCGCAGAACAACCGGGCGAGCACGATGATCCGAATGTCAATCATCCCGCGCACCAGCGGCAGCGGGATCGGCTGACCATCGAAGCGGGGGATCTGCTGACCAAAGAGAGCGTTGATGACGAGGTGTACGAACTCAATCGTCATCCGGGGCGGCGGGTTGATGTTTCCATCGCGCCGTCCACGGAGCAAGGCGAGGTGGTGCTCGACTACCTGATCTCCGAACCCAAACAATGGTCCGCGTACGCGAGCGCGTCCAACACAGGCACCAAGAGCACGAATGAATGGCAAGAGCGGTTCGGGTTCATCCACCGTCAGTTGATCGGCCAGGACGATATTCTGCAACTCGATTACATCACCGCGGGCTTTGACAAATCGCACGCGGTGATGGGGTCGTACGCGTTTGATCTTGGTCCCGACTTCCGCGCCCGCGTGCATGGCCGATGGAATCGGTACACCGCGTCGGATGTGGGTCTCGGGTTTGCGAGCTTTGAGGGTGAGGGGTACGAGTTCGGCGGCGAGATTTCGACGAACATTTGGCAGGATGGACCGAGGTTCTTGGATGTGTTCGGGGGGCTCCGCTATGAGCATATTTCGGTGGACAACAAAGTCCTGTTGATCAGCGGCAAAGAGGATTTCCTGCTGCCGTTCGCGGGAGTGCGGTATCAGAAAAGCACGCCGTTGCATACCGCGTTTGCTGAGGTCCGGTTTGAGACCAACCTTGCGAGTGTCGCGGGAACGAGCGAACTGGCGATCGGGACGCTCGGTCGTCCGAATGTTGAGAATGAGTTCACGACGGTGAAGGGGCAGATCACGCATTCGTTCTTCCTTGAGCCGATCTTTGATCCTAAGGGATTCAAAGGTGATCGCGGCGTGGATGACATGACACTCGCACATGAACTTGTTTTCACATTGCGTGGGCAGAGCAGTCTCGGATCGCGCCTTGCGCCCAACTACCAGATGGTCGCGGGCGGAGCATCAAGCGTGCGCGGGTACAAAGAGTCCGTTGCAGTGGGTGATAACGCGATTATCGGCTCTGTTGAATACCGCTATCACCTCGGAAAGGCGACTCCGGTCACCACTGAAACAACGACTTTGTTCGGTTCTACCTTTAGAAATGCACGATCTCGACCATATGGGGGCGCCGATTGGGATCTAATTCTCTCGGGCTTCGTAGATATAGGACGGGTGTCGGTACAAGACGCCTTCTTCTTTGAAAATGCCGAGACATTGGTTGGCGTGGGTGTTGGAGTCGAGGCACAGTTAAAGAGGAACCTCACGCTTCGTCTGAACTATGGCATGGCTATGACCAAGATCGGGAGTGGGGCCTCGACGGTAAGTGATGTAGGAGATTCCAGGTTGCACTTCACTGCAACTGTTGTCTTCTGACAACTCAAGAACTGGAGTATGTGAAATGAAAACTGAAGATATGAACAATAGGCGAACCCGCTTGGGTCTCGCACTTATCGCAATGGCAGGTCTCGCGACCGGCGTTGCACACGCGAATCCCAGCGAGGATGACGCGAGCATTGCCGCGGGTACCGCGATCTTTGATTCCAATGGGAATCTGCTTACAATTACCACCAGCGACATGACCATCATTGATTGGCTCGCGTTCAACATCGATTTCGGTGAGACCGTGCAGTTCATCATGCCTGATTCGACCTCGCGGGTCCTCAATCGGATTGACGGCGCGACCCCATCAGAAATCAATGGCACGCTGCTCGCAAACGGGCAGCTGTTCCTCGTGAATCCTTCTGGCATTGTGTTCGGTGAGAACGCGGTCGTCAACGCGGGCAGCTTGTACGCAGCGGCGGGCCACATCTCCAATGCCAACTTCATATCTGAGACTTACCGATTCACCGACATGCAGGGGAGCGTGGTCAACCGAGGGCACTTGGGTGGTGATGTCATCGCCCTGCTCGGCGGGCAGGTTGCCAACATGGGGACCATCTCCGCACCGGAAGGCACCGTGATTATGGCGGCAGGCCGACAGGTCTTGATCGGTACGCACCTGGGGAGCCGATTTGTAGAAATCGAAGTGCCATTGCAGGAAGCCGATGCTGGGTTTGATGCCGCATTTGGCAATGACAACGGGGTCCCGCTTGCGGCGGGTGATGTGTACTCGATTGCGGCGTGGAACTCGGGTTCAATCACCGCAGACCATGTGTTCATCAAAGCGGAGGGCGGCGATGTCGCCCTCTCCGGATCGATCAACGCCAACGGCGCGAACAATGACGGGTTCCTGACGGTGCGTGGTGACAATGTCATCGTGTCCGAGGGCTTCGAAGCTCGCGGGACACCGATCACCGCAGGAACAATCACCCTAAACGCAGGGCCGGGTGGGACTATTGATCTCGGTGCAGATCTGAACTCAACCAATGCCGGGATTTTCTTGAATGGCGATGTCCGTTTGACGGACAGCGTTTCGCTGACCAGCACCGGATCGGGCAGTCATACAAATATCAGCGGAGATTTGTATTCCCAATCGGGTGAATACAACACCCTGAGCATCGATGCGACCAATGGCGTTGCCCACTTTGGTGGCAGCGTTGGTGACAGCGCAACGAGCGATCAGCGGCTTGGCTTCCTCGATGTTGATGTCAACATGACGAGCTACATGGACAATGTTTCCACCCTCAACGGGATGACCCTGATGGGGTACACCAATGTCATGGGTCCGAGCGTGACCTTCCACACAGGACTCGGGACCGCGTTGTTTGGGGGCAATATCTTCTCGAATGTGGATGGTGCATCGGATGTCGCATTTATGTACGATGGCGAGGTCTGGAATGGTGTTGGCGAAGCGCGCACACCGTTCAAGTTCCAAGGAAGTATCGGGGTTGCTCCTCCGCTGAGTTTCCAGCTGAATCAGGGCGCGTTCCGTAACATCCGATTTGGTGACGATGTTGGTGGTGCAGCAATGGTTTCGTCGGCGTTCTTGTTCTCCAATGCTGCTGTGGAGGGATTGGACCTCATGGATGCGGCTGCCATTGATCTTTCGAGCCGGTTCTTTATCGCGGCTCGCGAAGGGATCTATGCGGGGCGCGGACAGAAGATTACTTCGATGGGATCGATCCAGTTCGGTGCCAAGGGCCACGGCTTTACCACTGTCGAACTCAGCGATGTCAATGCGATCGGCAACCTCACTGTTCTGTCGCAAGGTCAAATGGGCGGAGAGATCACACTGCTTGGACACCTTGGCGGATACATTGATGGTGTTGCCAATGAAGCGGATCGGGCCGGTGGCGGTTACGACGAGCAGGCCGCGGAGCTGATTGCTTCGGGGAACATCTTGCTCGACGGCACGCTCAATACCGATACTGCTGGTGCGCTGCTTGGTGCAAGCTCTGTCGTCCTCGCCAACAACGGCGGGTCTGGGATGCCTTTGGGATTGACTGTTGAAACTTTCCCAGGTGGTGTGTCTCTTGCGAACTTTATGGGCACCCAACCCGGGACCTCGGGTCTCGTCTATGCGTATGACCTGACGCTTGGTGATTTCACGACTTTCGGGCCTCCAACCGTGACCCCCGCAAATCTTGCAACAGCCTTTGCGGATGAAGATGTGCTGACGCTGCGTGATGATGATCCGTATCTCGCTCAGCGACAGGTGTTGACTGAACTCGGGTTGGCTCCAGCGGATCCTTCCGATGAAGTCAATCTTCAAGGTGCGATCAACGGCGTCGAGCATTACGACTTCGCTCGGACCGAAGCGTTGATCATCGAGCGTGTCTCGCCCCGCAGTGTTTCACGGATGGTCGATGCGTACATCGGGCTGTTCGGTGAGCGTGATGCAGCGACCGGGACCCGTCCCGGGATCGGATCGATCGCGGAGGTTCTTGCGAGCGGCGATGAGGACCAAGTTGATCTGCTGATGTCCAAGATCGGGCTGGTACTCGATCGGATCGCGTTGCTTGAGCTGACCCCGCTTGAGATTCAGCGTGCTCAGGCCAACTTGCTGAATCTGGTTCGTCCGGATTCGATGGACGCGGACCAGTTCCGTTCGCAATGGGCAAAGAACTGATCGACTGATGATCTGATCAGTCTGACAATCTACGAAGACTCCTGACCTTCCGTGGCTGATGCAGTTCGCATCGGCCACGGCTCTTTTTGGAGTGGCTAGAATCGGGTGTAAGCCAATATCAAAGGAGCACCGCGTGTACACACTCGTTCTAATTCGTCATGGAGAGAGCACCTGGAACAAGGAAAACCGGTTCACGGGATGGAAGGATGTGCCGCTGAGCGATCAGGGGCATGAAGAAGCAATCGAAGCGGGCAAGCTGCTTGCCGCGGAGGGTTTCACCTTTGATCTCGCGTACACCTCGGTGCTCAAGCGTGCGATCCGCACGCTCTGGCATGTGCTCGAAGAGATGGACCTGATGTGGGTTCCCGTGACTCGTTCATGGAAGCTCAACGAACGCCATTACGGCGCGCTTCAGGGATTGAACAAAGCCGAGACTGCTGAAAAGCACGGCGAGGATCAGGTCAAAGTCTGGCGCCGCTCGTACGACACGCAGCCACCCGCGCTCGAAACTTCCGATGAACGCTGGCCCGGGCATGACCGGCGCTACGCGGATCTCAACCCGAGCGAGATCCCGGCGACCGAGTGCCTCAAAGACACGGTCGAGCGAGTTGTGCCGTACTGGGAGAACGAGATCGCGCCGCAGATCAAAGCGGGCAAACGCCTCATCATCGCGGCGCACGGCAACTCTTTGCGAGCGATGGTCAAGTTTCTCGATGGGATCTCGGATGACGACATTGTCGGCGTGAATATCCCGACCGGTATGCCGATGGTGTACGAACTTGATGAGAATCTCAAGCCGATCTCGAAGAAGTACATCGGTGATCCCGAAGCGGTTGCATCCGCAATGGCTGCGGTCGCTGCTCAGGGTAAGGCGAAGTAGCGATCATGCCCAGACTCATGCCCAGCTGAGATCGGTTGGCAGTGTGTTGAAGTTCTCGATGCCGTCCTTGGTGACAGCGACCATGTCTTCGATGCGGATGCCTCCGATCGCTTTGCAGTAGAGTCCGGGCTCGATGGTCAGGACATCGCCCTCGACGAGTGCTGGACCACCGACATCGATCAGCGGTGGTTCATGGACATCGAGTCCGATGCCGTGGCCGGTGCCGTGGACCATGGAGCAGGTTGAGTCCGGCGCGTCCTCGGTGGGGATACCCGACTCGTATCCGTGTTCTTTGATGACGCGGATGGTTTCCGCATGGACGGCGTCCGCAGTGACACCCGCTTTGGTCGCATCCTGCGCAGCGTTCTTCGCGGCGACCACCGCGGCGTGCATCTTGGCAACTTCTGGTGGGATCTCGCCATGGACGACGCAGCGGGTGCAGTCGCCGTGATAGTGGGATGATTTGATGTATGGGAAGAGGTCGATGATGATGGGTTGACCGGTGTAGAGCGGTCCGTGTCCTCGTTCGTGGCAGTCCGCGCCGATGGGGCCGCACGCGACGATGGAGCCGTGGGGGGTTGCGCCGCCGTGGTTGAGGAACCAGATGTCGATGAGCTGGAACATGCGTTCGGAGGTGAGGACTTCGCCTTCGTGGATGAGTTGTCCGGATGCGTCGGTTGAAGCGCGAGCGATGGTCTCGCACGCCATTTTCATGCACCCCTCAGTGATCGACTGCGCCTCGCGGAGGTGGTTGAGTTCCTCTTGGTCTTTGGATCTGCGGTCGAGGACTCCAAGATCAGGGTCGCACTCAATCGCGATGCCCGCTTTGGTGATGTAGTGGGCGTAAATTGCGGGGAGGGTGCGGTCGACGGTGACGGCTTTGATGTTCTTCTGGACCAAGCACTCCGCAACGGACTGCGCGGTTTCGAGCTCGCGGTCGCCCGTCTGCCAGTCCGATGGGGCGAAATCCTTGGGGCACACGACCTCGTCGGCTTTTGCGGTCTGCTTTGCTCGTTCCATCTCGATGTCGCGGATCATGAGCAAACGGTGGGGGGCGGTGCTGGAATTGGGGCCTGTTGGAAGCACGATCAGTGCGGTGGGATCACCGACCGCGAAGCGGATCTGGTGGTAGAGCGCGAGGTTGGACATGGGACTGCCCGCGAAGACGATGGCGTTGGTGCTGATTGATGCGGTCATGCTCAACCATAGTCCTAGAGTGTGGGATGAGAATTGCGACCTGGAATGTCAACGGGCTCCGCGCGGCTTTGAAAAAAGGACTGCCGGCGCATCTGGAAAGAATCGATCCCAATGTCCTGCTGATGCAGGAGGTTCGTGCGTTGCCCGAGCAACTCCCCACGGATTGGCAGGACCCCGACGGCTGGAGCTGTCTCTGGCATCCAGCAGAGAAGAAGGGCTACTCAGGGACCGCGATCTGGTCCCGCGATGGGATCAAGGAAGAAGGGCGTGGTGCTGGTGAGGGCGATCCTGAGGGTCGTGTGATCGTGGCGCGGGTGGGGAAGCTTCGGGTGGTGAGCGTGTATTTGCCATCGGGGTCATCTGGGGATCTTCGGCAAACCGAGAAGGATCGCTGGCTTGGGTTCTTCCATCAGTGGGCTGAACCGATGCTGAAATCCAAGATTCCGACAGTGATCGGAGGCGATCTCAACATGGCGCATACAGAGCGGGACCTGTTCTACGCGAAGGGGAACATGAAATCGTCTGGGTTCTTGCCCCACGAGAGGCAGTGGATGGGGGATCTGATTGATATGGGGTGGGCGGATGTCATCCGCGAGGCGCATGGGGATGTGGATGGGCCGTATTCGTGGTGGTCGAATCGGGGTCAAGCAAGAGCTCTGGATCGTGGTTGGCGCATCGACTACTTGCTGATGAACAACGCGGCACGCAAGCGGATGACCGGATGCTTCATCGATCGCGAGAGTGGGCTGCAGGTATCGGACCATGCGATGGTGGTGGCGGATCTGGATGTCGAACAGTAACCAAACCCTTCTGGGTCCTTGGTGATTTCATCCATATTTTCTGCAATTCCAGCGGGTTCGGGCTTGTTCACGAAACCCGATCCATTATAGTAATGGTTGTCTTTCACGCCATAATCCCTCCTCGTTTTGGGATGATGGTTTGTTTTGGAGTATGGGAGCACACAATGAAGAATGTACTTATGGCTGCAGCGATCGCTTCGCTGGCCGGAGCGGCAAGTGCCGATGTGTACGCTGACAGCGTTGGGGATATTAATGCGGGCACTTTCGGTGATTTCACGCACTTGGACATCGCCCAAGTTGAAGTCACCAACGACGCGACTTGGTTGTACTTTGACATCACCGTCGCCGCGATGAGCGCTGACTGGGGCAAGTACCTCGTCGGAATCGATACCGGTCTTGCTGGCAGCAGCGACGGGGCTTGGCCACGCAACATCGACTGGGGCGGCAACATTGACCACTTCGTCGGCAGCTGGGCAGACTCCGGCACTGGCGCTGAAGTTCATGCGTTCAGCGGCGCTTGGGGCTTGCTTGACGCAACCTACGCCGCGGGAACCGACATCATGTCGTCCGGTGCTGATCACGGGATCAACATCCACCGCATCGCTGTTTCGCTCGCATCGCTCGGACTGAGTGTCGGCGACACCTTCAACTTTGATGTCGCAACCTCTGGTGGTGGTGACTCGGACCCAGGTGTGGATCACCTGAGCCTCGCAGGCGAAGCAACCCCAGACTGGGGCACCGGCTCCGCTTCGGGTGCACTTCTGAGCTACACCGTTGTTCCAACCCCATCGTCACTGGCGTTGTTTGGTCTCGGTGGCTTGGTCGCTGGACGCCGTCGCCGCTAAGCGATAGCAATTGCAACACAGCAGAACTGCAACAACGCTGTTGTGTTCAAATAGAAGAGCGGGGCTGGATGAGATTTCCAGCCCCGCTTGTTTTTTTGTTCTTCCATAGGTTTGCTAGAAACCCTTGGATTCGGTCGCTCTCGTTACGGGCAACCCGCCCCGTATGCGGAGAGGAATGCAGAAACATCGAGGAAGTTGAAGCTGCCATCCGGTTGGAAGTCGGCGGCGGGATCAGCGTTCCCGAACGCGGTCAGGAATGCGGAGACATCGAGGAAGTTGAGGTTGCCATCACCGGTCATGTCCGCGGGACAATCGACCTCGCCTGCGATGGTGATGGTCTCGGTGACGATGTTGGTGGTCCCGGATTCTTCGATCGCGACCATCGTGATCTGGTGATCACCGGCACTCAGTGCCCCATCGAATGTGGTGCGGAACTCGAACCGGTCATAAGGATTGACGCGGGTCCCGCTGTTGATCAGCGTGAGCGGATCGGTGCCGTTTGGGACATCGAGCAGCAGGTGCAGCTCGTCGGTCGTGCGGTCGAGCGCGTGGACGATGAACTGGGGCTGGTCGTCTTCGAGTGTCATGCCCGCTTGCTCAAGAGCAACCTCTGGAGGTAGTCGGTCGATGTAGATGACCTTGCGGACCTCGCGGAACATCGCGGAGGTGTTGGGATCACGGTGACGGAAGACGACGACGCTCAGGTAGTGCATGCCCTCTTCCATCTGTGTTGCGTCGATCGCTTGGCGATAGAGCCCGAACGAGTTGCCCGAGTTGTAGAGCGGGCTGTTGACGGTGATGAATTGCTCATATCCCGCGAAGCTCAGCGCGCTTGTTGGGATGTCGGGGATGCCGTTGCCGTTGTAGTCGGAGACGCGTTGATCGAATGCGAAGAGCGCGTTGTCATCGGTGTTGGAGTCCAGGGCATCGCCTGGTGTGGTCTGGACACGGATCTCGAAGGAGTCGTTCTTGATGACCTGGATCTCGCTCAGTCGCTGGATCCAGTCGGGGAAGTTGGAAGGATCGGGGTCGATGGTGCTGTCCTGACCGATGAAGGTGACGGCTGCGTTTGGGAGGGCTTCGGCGTAGATCACATAGCCCTTGCCATGGGTTCCTGCGGATGAGGCGTTGTTGGGGACTTTGAGGGTGACTGATCCACCTGCGCCTACGACGATGGTCTCCGGGATGTCCCCGGAAGGGTCCACAATCGGATCCGCGGCGTTTCCGGTCATCTCATGAATCCGAGTTCCTTGCGGGTACGCGGTGTTCACCGTGATTGTTTGGAAACCAGCATCAAAGCGGTCGTTGACCGCGGTCAGCGAGTTGGAGCGGTTGTTGAACGCTTTCTGGAAGACGAGCACATCGTTGATGTTGCTGTTGAGCTGAAAATATTGACCCGCACCGATCTGCTTGCGGAGTTTGACCAGCGTGGTCATGGTGTCGTCAAGTTGCTGGGTGACCGGGTCCCATCCGAGTGCGGTCGGGACGCCTTCGCGTGGGTAGAACCCGTTGGCACGCGAGAAGATCGCTCGCCCGTTGTGGTAGACAATCGCACGGCCTGGACGCATCAGCGTGTACGCGTGCATTGCGAGTCCTTGCTGTGCCGCGGTGGGGAATGGTGGGAGCGATCCGCCGTCACCGACGGTGCCGTTGTCGTGCGAGAAGACATGGTTGACACCCATGGTGCCGTTCACGATTCCGTCGTCGGCGATGTCCAGATGCGATGAGTCGGTGCTGGAGGTGATGTTGGCCCATGAACCGAGACCGTTGGCATTGAGCAGATCACGAAGTCGGGCGGCACCCTGAAGATCGAGCGCATCGTGGTTTGCGAATGCGTCCTTGCGGACATTATTGTTGAGGGTGTCAAAGTTGCCCGTCACATTCTCACCGAACACGAATGGGTTGGTGCGGTTGCCATCGGGGCGGACGCGGAGGTTGTGGATCGCGGAATCAAAGAACCCATCCCAGAACCAGCTCGGGGTGTGCTTGTGCGCGTCGAGACGGAAGCCGTCAACGCCTTGGACTTCGATCATCCACTGCGCCCAGCGCATTAGCAGGCCGGTGCCGTTGTCGGCGACCGGATCGCCTGCGAGTGGGGATGCGGTGTTGTATGGGTAGCGTGTGAAGTTCAGATTCCCGGGGTTTCGGCTGGTTCCGGGGTTGTTGATTGAATCCGGGGTCAGTGCTTGATCGGTGTAGAAGCGTGCGTTGTTGGCATCTGGGATGTTGTACAGTGTGCCGCCTGGGATGTTCTGGGGATTCGATGCATCGACGGGTTGACGGATGAAGGTGTTGTTGGATTCTTGTGCGATGTCCACGAGCGCGACGAGATCCCCGTTCAGGAGATCGTAGTTTGAGGCGCCGGGGTTTTCGGATTGGAGGTATCCCGATGCGTTCCCGTTGTGGAAATCACCCCAGTTGTCGGTCGGGAGCTTGTCGCGTGGTGGGTCTTCGCGTGGGATCCAGAATCCGGGGTATCCGCCTTGTGCGAGGAATGCGTCGGAGGTGGTGCGTCCGCCATTGTGGTTGAAGATGCCGTCGATGTAGACTTCTGCTCCGGAGAACTGGAGTTCAGCGATCATCGCTTTGAAGGTTTCTTCGGTGCCGTAGGTGGTGCGTGCTCTGGAGGAGGAGAACGAGAGCAGTGGTGGTTTCCCGAGATCAAAGCGGTCGAAGGGGTCGTATCCGACACTGCCGAAGGATGCTTTGGAGGGTGGGGGGAGCCAGAGTGCGTCGTATCCCGCGAGGAAAATGTCCGGCGCGCGGCGTTCGATGTCGTCCCATTCGGTCTCGAACCACTGGAGGTAGTTGAGTTTGTTCTGGGCGTGCGCCGATTGGGCGGCAACACCGATAATGATCACAGCCGCTCCCAAAAGAAGGGCGGAGAAGCGCGGGTTCGCGGTTGATGACATGGAAGCCCTTTCGAAAAGCTTTCGCAGAAATCCGCCCGTTGTAGAGCGGAGTCGTGGCTGGTGTGTATACGCACTGAGTATGGTCGATTTTCGATCGGAAGTGAACCCGAATTGTGAGAGTTTGCGATGTTTTCTCGTTCGAGAGTTGCATGTGGAGGCGTCCGAGAAGTATTGTGTACCGACATCCGTTTTTGAACCATGCTCGGTGCATGGGACTCCGGTCGTTTTAGTGAGGTTCACGCGTGAAAAAGCCGCTTTGTATTCAGTTTCTTGTGCTTGTCATTCTCTCGCTCGGATTCGTCCAGCATGCTTCGGCGCAAGTGGCTCAGGTTATCGGCGACGGGATCGTCCGGTTCGACCGCTCGCACGATGCTCGCCGAGATCGGAAGCCCTCGTTCGCGTTGGTTCATGAGTTTGAGTCCTACGGCGATGTCGGTCTGGACACACTCACCGAAGTGCCTGTCTATTCAACCGACGATGAGACCGGACGCGCCGTCGCGTCGATCGACATCGGAGTAGGGACTTCTCTCTATGGAACAGGCGAGTGCGCGGGACCTTTGCTCCGCAACGGGTTCGTCACCGAGACCTGGAACCTTGATGCGTTCGGGTATGGACTCGATGCAGAGAACCTGTACACCTCGCACCCTTGGGTCCTCGCGGTTCGCGCCGATGGGACCGCGTTTGGTGTGCTTGCTGATACGACTTACCGTTGCCAGATCGATCTCCGCGACGGGATCACTTTCCGCGCCGAGGGTGGAGATTTTTCGGTGATTATCATTGATGGCGATTCGCCTCAGGAAGTGATGCTTGGTCTTGGGAAACTGACCGGGACGATCGCGATGCCTCCCAAGTGGGCGGTGGGGTACCACCAGTGCCGGTACTCGTACAACCCGGATTCGCGTGTGAAAGAAGTCGTCCAAGAGTTCCGCGATCGCAAGCTCCCTGCGGATGTGATCTGGATGGACATCGATTACATGGACGAGTACCGCGTCTTTACATTCGACAAGGAACAGTTCCCCGATCCCAAGGGACTCAACAAATGGCTTGATTCCAAGGGGTTCTCGAATGTCTGGATGATTGATCCGGGTGTCAAGGACGAGGAAGGGTACTTCGTCGCCGACTCCGGTCATGAGCACGACGCGTGGGTCCGCGACAAGGATGGCAACATCTACAACGGCGAGGTCTGGCCCGGCGTGTGTGTGTTCCCGGATTACCTCAACAAGGATGTCCGTAACTGGTGGGCGGGGCTCTACGAAGACTTCATGGCCAACGGCATCGACGGCGTGTGGAACGACATGAACGAACCAGCGGTGTTCAATGTTGAATCCAAGACCATGCCTGAGACCAATGTCCACCGTGCCGATCCAGAACTCGGTGGCACCGACACGCACGACCGCTACCACAATGTCTACGGCATGCAGATGATCCGCGCTACGCGCGAAGGCGTCATGGCAACCAATCCCGATAAGCGACCATTCGTCCTCTCCCGCGCCAACTTCATCGGCGGTCAACGCTACGGCGCGACTTGGACCGGTGACAACAGCGCCAACTGGGCGCACCTTGATATGTCGATCCCAATGTCGCTGAACCTGAGCTTGTCGGGTCAGCCGTTTGTTGGGCCGGATATTGGCGGGTTTGCGTACAACGGAGATGGCGAGCTCTTTCAGCGTTGGATGGGGTTCGGCACGCTCTTCCCGTTCTCGCGTGGTCACACCGCGAAGGGGAATATTGACAAGGAACCATGGTCGTTTGGTGACGAGGTCGAAGCGACCTGTCGTCGTGGACTTGAGCGTCGGTACCGGTTGATGCCGTATATGTACACGCTGTTTAAAGAGTCCGCGGACACCGGGATGCCGATCGTTCGCCCGACCTTCTTTGCGGATCCTGCTGATCCTGCATTGCGGTCGGAAGATGATTCGTTCTTGCTCGGTGCGGACATGCTCGTGGTCACCAAAGCAACTCCAGAGGGTGACCGCGTGTCGGTCATGCCATCGGCTGTCGATGGTGTGGAATGGGCGAAGTTTGATTTTCCAGACTTTGAATCCGGGCGAGATTCAAAGGATGCCAATCTCCCTGATCTCTACATCCGTCCCGGATCAATCATCGCGACCGCTCCGGTCACACAGCACTTCGGTGATCGTCCGGATTCACGCGATGAGCTCACGCTGATCGTGCATCTCGATGCGAACGGCGAAGCGTTCGGTACGCTCTATGAAGACGAAGGCGAAGGCTTTGGGTACATGATGGGTGAGTACCTCGTGACACACTTCAAAGCAACAAACAAGAACGGGAAGGTCACGGTTGATGTGGTCTCGCAAGACGGCAAGCTTGAAATGCCCGGCCGCAAGATTCATGTGAGCGTCGTTGGATCGTAAGTTATTCTGAATCAAGTTCAACGCGGATCATCACGATGTTCTTGATCGGGATCATGGCATGCCAACCGTTGAGTTCGTCGGATTCCAAGGTTTTCACTGCTTTCTCCGCGACGATGAGCCATTGGTCATCCGCCGACACAATCTTGCAGTATTTGTACTTGCGAACACCTTCTTCGAGCGTGTAATGGATGACCGCATTCTGTCCTGCATGCAGTTCGGACACTGGTGTTCCGCTGGCCATCTGGATTCTTTGGCGTGATGCCTGTGTCGATTGACATGCAGTCAATGGGAATGCAATGCAGACGGCAACAAGTATGAGGGCGGAGTTTTTGAGATTCATAAACCACTATACGGTGGCGTATACCGTCGGATGTCACGCATTTGTAATATGCCATCAGGCGGTGACTGCTGCTCGTGATTCCTTGGTGGCAAGCGTCAGGATATTGATCTGGGTCATGTCCGCGCCGGTGAGTTCGCCCTTAATCTGGCCGTCCCCCATGACGAGGATGCGGTCGGAGAGCGCGAGGAGTTCGGGCATCTCGGAGGAGACGAGCAAGATCGCGAGCCCCTCATCAGCGGCTTGGCGGATCAGCTTGTAGATTTCCGATTTCGTACCAACATCAATCCCGCGGGTCGGTTCGTCGAGCAGCAGGACCTTGGTTTGCTCGGTCATCCATCGTGCGATGAGGAGTTTTTGTTGGTTGCCACCGGAGAGTTCGCCTGGGGTGGTTTCGGAGAGTGATGCGGTTTTGATCTGGAATCGGTTGATGCGGCTGCGGACCGCTTTGAGTTCCTTCGCTTGGTTGCGGATGCCACAGAATCCGGAGAGCCGGTTCATAATCGGTGCGAGGATGTTCTCGTCGATCCCGAGGTTGAAGAACAGCCCCTGAATGCGACGGTCTTCTGGGACATATCCGAGTCCAACCCCAGCTTCGATTGCGGCGCGGATGCCTTTGCCGAGGATTTCGCGTCCGTCTACATTCACTGAACCGGTGGCGCGAGTATCGATGTTGAAGATTGCATCAAAGAGTTCGGATCGTCCCGCGCCGACGAGACCACCAACGCCGAGCACTTCACCGGGGTGGAGATCGAGCGAGCAGTTGTCGAGCTTCCCGGGTGAAGATAACCCTCGGATGGTCATGCACGGCGGAGCGTTGGGGACGGTCGGGGCGGGGGCATCCCCTCGGATTTCAGATTTGAGCGTCATGGTCTCAACAGACTCGGCGGTCATCCCATCCGACTTGGCGGCTGGGGTTTCGATGCGCCTCCCGATCATCTGCTCGACGAGCGTGGGCTCGTCGATCTCAGCGACGATGTTGGTCGCGACGAACTTGCCATCTCGAAGAATGGTGACCCGATCGCAGCAGGTGAAGATCTCGCTCATGCGATGGGAGACATAGATGATCGTGAGTCCTTGCGAAGCGAGGTCGCGGGCGATGTCCATCAGGATTGACGCTTCGGAAATCGAGAGCGACGAGGTCGGTTCGTCGAGCACGATGACCTTGGCGATCATCGATCCATCCGGATTCTTGTCGAGCGACGCGGCGATCTGGCAGATCTGTCGTCGTCCCGGCGAGAGGTATCCCAGCGGCTTGGTGACATCGATGTCCGGGTCGAGTTGATGAACGAGCGATGAAGCCCTGCGTTCCATCTCCGCAAAGTCAACGGTCAATCCCTTGGTCGGTAGATCGTGGAGACAGAGGTTTTCGGCGACCGACAAGTTCGGGCATTGCGCCAGTTCTTGGTGGACGATGCGTATCCCGGCATGGAATGCGTCGTCGAGTGATCCCGGGATCAACTCTCGGCCGTCGATGACGACAGAACCTGAGTCCTGCGCATGGAGTCCCGCGATGACCTTCCCGAGCGTAGATTTGCCCGCGCCGTTCTCACCCATCAGCGCGTGGACCTCGCCTGCACGGAAGGACACGCTGACATCATCGAGCGCTTGGGTGATCCCGAAACGCTTGGAGATACCGGTCGCTGTCAGGATGGGTTCACGGTCGGGCATGGATGGTGATCAATCCTCACCGAGCCAGAGTTTCCAGTGCTCTGCAAACTCTTCGGCATTTTCTGATGTCACGATGTCGAACTCCGCGTAGACCATCTCTGAGCTTGGGCTGCGGTCAAAGTGGAGTTTGTCGATGATCATCTCGACGGACTTCTCGCCCCAACCAAAGTAGGGCTGACCGACGAGGACTTGGACCTGACCTTTTTTCGCGTATTCAAGCGGGAGTGGGAGGGGGTCCATGGAGACAATCTTTGCATTTTCATAAATGCCATCGAGTGCGTTGTCCGTGTAGAGTGGCCAGCCACCGACGAGCGCCCACCCGGTGATGTCTGGGTTGGCGGTTTGGACCTGTTGCATCTTCGCGGCGGCTTCCGTTGCGGTTTCGGGCATGAATGAGTAGACGACCGGGGTTGGGATGCCCTCGTATTCCGCGGCTTGCTCGACCACGCCGTTGACGCGGGCTTGCAGGTTGGTCGCGGCTGGGTTGCCGGTCAGCACGGCGACCTTGCCTTCATTATTCATCACCCCTGCGAGTTGACGCATGACTTCTTTGCCCGCTTCGTAGTCGTCCACGCCGTAGTACGCCATGCGTCCGGAATCGGGAGCGTCGGAGTCGAAGGTGACGACGACCACACCCTTGTCAATCGCGGCTTTGAGTGCGCCGGTGAGCAGGTTCGCGTCGGTGCAGGAGATCGCGATGCCATCAGCACCCGAAGCGACCAACTGCTCGACATATTGCGCTTGGACCTGCGCGTCTTCCATCGCGGGGGTTTGCCAGAGGATTTCGATGCTGACGCCGTCGAGTTCATCGCTCAGGCGTTTGCCAGCAGCAATGGCGCCGTTCTTCGCGGCGAGGAACGGAGGGTTGGAGTTGCTCTTGGCAATGACGCCGATTTTGTAGACGACATCGGAAGATGAAGTGGCTTTGGAATCTTCAGAAGCAGCCTTTTCGGCGTCGGTCGATCCTGAGCACCCGATGAGTCCCAAAGACGACACGGAGAGCAGTACAGCGGTGGATAGGAGAGATTTGCAGGTTGACATTCGTGTGCTCCGTGTGTGATTACGCCCGGCGGGCTTGGATTCGTTGTTTGGTTTGGTCGATGACCACCGCGATGATAATCGCGGCACCCATGACGATCTGATTATAACTGGTATCAACTTCGAAGATGATCAATGTATTGTTGATGAGCTGGATGATGATGGCGCCAAGGACCGCGCCGATGACCGTTCCGCGTCCACCCATGAGCGACGCGCCGCCGATGACGGTCGCCGCGATGACCTGGAGTTCGTACGCGTTGCCCGCGTTGGTCTCCGCGGCTCCGTAGTACCCGAGATAGGCACATGCTGAAAGGCCGCAGAGGGCACCGGTGATGGTGTAGACGAGGATCTTGACGCGTTTGACCGGGATACCGGCGTATTTCGCTGCGGTTTCGTTCCCACCGATCGCAAAGATGCGTCGTCCGAAGACGGTCTTGGAGAGGACAAACCAGCCGGCAAGGCCACAGAGAAGCATGAGAATGACCGGGACCGGATAGACCCCGTTGAACTCGGCTTTGAAGAATCCTGTGGTGAATGAGGTTGGGAAGCCGCCGATGGATTGGGTGTTGAAGAACTGCTGAGGGATGACGACCGTGAGTCCTCGGAGTGCGGCCATCATGCCGAGTGTGATGACGAAGGGGTGGACCCCGAGCCCCTCGCTCATGGCGCCGTTCGCGAGTCCGCACGCGGTACCAACAGCCATACAGACAATCAATGCGAGCGGAACCGCGACGATCCATCCGGTGTCAGCGGGGAGGTTACTCAACACCATCGCGCCGACGATCGCGGACAAGCCATAGATCGAACCGACTGAGAGGTCGATCCCCGCGAGTATGATGACGCCTGTCATGCCGACGGCGATGATCGCAAAGAAACTCGCGTCCTTCGCGATGAGCACCAGGTTGGATTTGTTGAGGAACCGGTTGACGGAGTTGACTTGGATCAGCGTGCGAGCGGCGGAGTCGTAGCGTTCGATGGTGGACGAGCTGTACTCGCGGATTTCATCATCAACGACGACGCGGTATCCCGCGATCTGGTTGGCGGCGAGGTGCTCGTGCTCGTTGCCCTCGCTGTCAAGTCGATAGATCGCCGCATTCTCTTCGAGTTTGATTCGGGTCTTCTGCTCGATGGGATCGGTGAACATCCCGTAGAGGGTCAGCAGCGCCATCATGAGGATGATGACGAGCACCAAGCCCGACTCTTGGTGAGCCAAGAGGCGTTTGATGATGGATGGTTTGGTATCGCGTTGTGCGGGAGCGGGGGTCGCTGGTGTCACGGGTCGCCTCGGTCGTCGTCATGTCGGGATGGAGAGGTCTCTCTCTGGTCCCTGCGTATGGCAAGGGGTCAGGGCGGAAAGACATGTGGATTATACGGATGAACGACGATCAGTGCCGAGTGGCGGATCGAATCAGTCGATCGTACGAACCAAGTTGCTGCGTTCTTTCTTGTAAAGGTTGATGCTGAGACCTTCTTTGGTGAGTTCCTTGCGGAGTTCTTCGTTGATCCCATTTCCGTAGGGGTCAGCGAAGAAGGTTCGTTGTGGGTTTTTCTTGACGAGCTCGACATGCCCATCGGTGAATGCGAAGTAGCCGCCTTCAGTGCCATGGTTATCAACTTCGGCGTAGCCAGTTTCTGGGCTGTATCCAACCTCGTCAAGCACTGATTGGTTTTCAGTACCGGGTTGGCCGTTTACCCAGTCATACCCATACCATCCATTAAATGCTTCGTCATTTGTATTTGTTTCGTCGCCGAAGAACGGGATCGCGATGGGAATCCCTGGCTCGTCGATCCGAAGACCCGCAATGTAGAGGTAGCTGATGTTGTATTTGATCACTTGCTCGCGTGAGCCGGCTGGTTCGGGGACCTTATCTATGCGGTCGGGGTCACTGTATCGTTTGTTCTGATAGGTGGCGCCGTTCCAAGGAAAGAAAACATCTGCTTTATCGCGAGCACAGGTCAACGCTTCGAAGCTGTCCATATACCCATCCATGACGGGGGTGGAGTCGCCGTTGGCGTAGACACCGAACCCAGCACCGAATGCTCCGACATATCCGTAGTCGCCTGATGTTGGGCGAGTTCCGCTTTCCCAAGGTGCGTCTCCGATTTGCCTGACGGAGAACAAACCAGCGAGACCGCCGGCGTATCCCTGACTGTTGATTCGATCTGCTCGTGATGGGTTTGGGTTCGCCCTGCTCTCGGTTGGTATAAGCGGGAGCCAGCCCTTGTTGTCATCGGCATAGATTGTCATCGATTGTGCGATGGTCCGGTTGCTGACTTGGCATTTGATATCTTGAGCGGATTGTCGTGCTTTCCCCAATGCAGGTAGGAGAATCCCGATCAGTAATGCAATGATCGCGATCACCACAAGAAGCTCAATAAGAGTGAATGCCTTGCGGCGGCTGGGATGCATCAGTGATATCCTTCGTGTAGAATTAAGGCTCGCAGTCGGGTCGTTCCAAAAATGACCTTATGTTCCCATCAGGGACTTTACTGGATCGAATGTCTCGCGTCAACAGGGAATGGGCATGTATACCAATCAGTTTTTGGCTTTTCCTGGGCGCATGGTCATCGCGATCCTGATGATGTGCTCAACCCAAGTTGGTGGGTGCCATTCTGGAGGTCGTTCGGAAGTGGTTGGGACTTTAAAACAAGTCGAGATAGAGCCGACAACGCACGCCGACCGAATCCGGTTCGGGCCTCAATGGAGCCGAGGGCTTGTGTGGTACCAAGTCTTCCCTGAGCGTTTTGCCAATGAAAACCAAGGGAATGACCCCAGTCAACGACAGAGCACGACGGTTGCATGGGAGCAGTCGTTTGATGCCGCAACCATCGAAGAGGTCGAGCGTGGATGGATGCTGGCGCAGGGGGAACCGAGGCACTTCGGGTACGATCCGAGCCGAGTCGGCGGGGCGGTTGCCAATGTGATCTACCAGCGAAGGTATGGCGGTGACCTCCAAGGAGTGCTGGCGCATCTGGATGATCTGAAAGAGATGGGCGTCGGCGGGATCTATTTGTGTCCGATATTCTCCTCGACTTCGCTCCATAAATATGACGCGATGGACCATCGGCATATCGATCCAACACTCGGATACCCCGGCAGGATCACGGAACTTGCACCTACTGATGATCCGGATATGGACCCTGCCGATGAATCAACATGGGATTGGACCCCCGCGGATCGCTGGTTTTTGGATGTGCTTGTCCCTGCAATCCACGAGCGGGGCATGAAGATCATGCTTGATGGGGTGTGGAACCATGTTGGATTGGACCACTGGGCATTCCAGGATGTCGTCCGGCTTGGACAATCTTCTGTCTACAGAGATTGGTTCAATGGAACATTTGATGACGAGGGGAGGCTCGTTGGCTGGGAGTCGTGGGGGGGGCATAATGGGCGATTGCCGGTGTTTAAACAGACAAAGACGGGTGATCTCGCTCCGGGGCCCAAGGCCCACATGATGGCGGTGACCCGGAGATGGATGGACCCAAATGGCGACGGCGATCCCTCCGATGGCATCGACGGCTGGCGGTTGGATGTCGCCAACGAGATCGGGAGACCGTTTTGGAAAGATTGGCGTGGGCTGGTCAAAGGGATCAATCCGGAAGCATTGATCGTGGGTGAGATCTGGTACGATGCGCGTGAATACTTCGATGGGACGGCGTTTGACGCGCAGATGAACTATCCCGCCGCGTATGCAATCGCGGATTGGCTCTCGATCGGACATATGAAGGGGGACGCACGATCCGTTGCTGCTCGGCTCACGGATGTCTATTCCCATGATCCTGAGACGGACGCTTCACAACTGAATCTGATGAGCTCACACGACACCGAACGGCTCGCGTCGCTGATGCACAACAACCACCAGCGATCCTTCGACAACGGTTCTCACCCTTGGCGCGACGCGGACACCTACGACCGGGACACGGTCAGCGAGGACGCACTGACGAGGGCTTTGGTCGCGTACATGGTTCTGGTCGCGTCGCCTGGGTCACCCATGATCTACAACGGCGACGAGTTTGGGATGGCGGGGGCGGACGATCCAGACGATCGGAGGCCCATCCCGATTGGGTATCTGGATGGGAGCACGCTCAACGCACAACAGAAGAGTTTCAGGGGTCAGGTCCGCTGGATCATGACGCTCAAGCAGGATCCCTTCGTCGGGCAATTGTTAAGATTGGGTCAAGCTCGTTGGGAATCGAGCGGGGATGGGAAGGGGCTCCGGATCATTCGAGAGAATGACCATCAGCGGCTCACGATTGATATCGGACCATGCGACACGGTCTGGGGGAGTGCCCATGATACGAATCCGGTTTGGGCAGCGTCTCGACTGCTGGGAACTGGAACAAGTTGTTGGGAAGTAGAACTTCGACTGATAAGCACTAGGGACTAGCCCCTTCTTATGGTTGCCAACGAGTATTTCTGTAAAATTATACGGATTTGCAGATTGGATTCCGCTCATCTGTGATAAAATCGGGCAGTTTGGCCACGCGTTTCGCGTGTGTTTTTCAGAGAATCATCGTGTTGAACCACGATGTTCACACTTCTTTTCGAGGAGAGTTTCAGAATGAGAGTTTCTAAATCAATGTTCGCGGCAACCATCGCTGCGTGCTCAGGTGCGGCGCTTGCACAACCAGTTATTGACGGCATTTACGATCCGGGAACCGAGAGCGGTTTCTACGGCGATGTCATCTGGGTGCAGAATAATGCAACCGGATTCGGCGACAATGCCCCGGGTCTTTTCCAAGGCGGCGACTTCGGGAATCCTGAGGTTGTTTCGACTGGTATCGAGATCAAGATCCCGCTTGCGTCCCTCGGTCTCTCCGGTTCAGAAACCATCCGCATCGCGGGCTGGGTCAACTCCGGTGATCGTACATTCAAGTCCAATCAAATCATCGGTACTCTCCCGATCGACACCAACAACCTCGGTGGCCCGCAGGACTTCAATGCTGCACCATTCGATACCACAACCCAGCACATCGAAGTTGATCTGAGCGGCGTTGCCTCGACCGGCGCGACTGTTGATGGCAGCCTCGGTGCTGACGCATGGACTCAGGCATTCCTTCAGGGCAACTTCACCGGGTTCGGTAACGAAACCGATGGCACCGAAGACGGCTCCGGTCCAAACGGTGGCGGTTCAGAAATCGACGGCATCTACATCGCCAAGGACGCAACCAACCTGTACATCATGGTTGCCGGCAACCTTGAGAACAACGGGAACGGTCTTGACCTCTACTTCGATACCGGTGCCGGCGGCTCAAGCGCGCTCGGTGGCGGCTCGGGTGACGGCGGATTCATTGTCTCAGGTCAGACCGGCCTGGCCTTTGATTCTGGCTTTGATGCCGATTATGTGTACTCGGTGGACGCATGGAACGATGACGGCGACGACGGCACGACCCCGAATGTGCCTCGCGCATTCTTCGGTCCAATCGCGTCGAGCATCAACGATCTCGGATCGCTCGCAGGATTCGGCGCAGCCAACGCGGGTTCACTCGCTGGCGGCGTCATGATGGCGATCGACAACTCCAACATCGAGGGTGTCATTGGTTCACAATCCGAATCTACTCCTGTATCACCAGATGCAAACTGGGGTTACGGTTCAGAGCTTGACAACTGCCGAGTATACATCGATACCCCGAACAACCGTCTGTATGTGTTCATTGGTGGCAACATCCAGAACAACTACAACAAGTTCAATATCTTCTTCGATGTTGCTCCAGGCGGACAGAATGTCCTCCTCGATACCAATGTTGACATCAGCTTCAACGGACTCAACGGCATGGCTGGGATCACCTTCGATTCCGCGTTCGCGCCAGACTACTGGATCGATATCAACAACGGTGTTGATGGTGGTACCGGTGAACTCAACAACTACACAGATGCATCAGCTCTCCGCACCAATGGGGCCAATATCGATCCTGACTTCGCGGTCATCACCGATTACGGCTCATACGCAGGCGGCGAAGTCAGCGTCAACGAAGTCATGGACTTTTCCGGTCCACGCGTAGACATCCAAGACGGCACCTTCGGGAGTCTCTACAGTGAGTACGCGCCTCGTTTGCTCTCATTGGATCCGTTCAACCCAACCTCTGGTCTTATTCAGGTAGCGATCGACAACTCCAATGTTGCCGGCGTGACTGATGTCGCTGCAAATCCCGCGGCAGCATCAGCGGTCTCCACCGGTATCGAGATCAGCATTGATCTCGATGAACTCGGTTGGGACGGCTCGCAAGACATCCTCATGTCAGGGTGGATAGCCAACGACGGGTTCTCATTCCTCTCCAATCAGGTGCTGGGTGGTCTTCCAGCGAACTCGCCAAACATCGGCCCACGCGATGCGGATGAAGACGGGATCAATGATCTGGACTTCAACGCGATTGCAGGGGACCAGTTCATCAACCTGACCAACCCGGTTGTGTCCAATCCTTGTCCTGCTGACTTGACAGGCGAAGGCAGCCTGAACTTCCTTGATGTCTCTGCCTTCCTCACTGCATTCGGGAATCAGGACCCAATCGCTGACTTCCAACCAGACGGAAGCTACAACTTCCTCGATGTGAGTGCATTCCTCAGTGCCTTTGGCGCTGGCTGCCCATAATCGAGCAATCCTGTTGATTGAAACTCTGGGTGCCCACACGATCGTGTGGGCACCTTTTTTATGGACTACACTGGTCCATGGATCAACAATGATCCATGAGAATACAGGTTAAAAAGGAGATCCCGTGCGTACATTCCTTGCACTTTCGTTCATGCTTTGCTGCATCACCACGAGCTTTGCGATGGAGCCCGACATGGTTCGTCCTGAGACGCTTCCTCAGGGATTTGTTCTGATCGTGAAGGACAACTCCGGGATGGCGAATCAAGCGAACCCGATCTACCTTGCGTCGAGCATCAACGGCTGGAACCCATCGGATGAAGAGTCGCTCCTGAGCGGACGCTCCGACACACGCTGGCAGATCGTGATCGACCGCGATCTCCACGGCGTCGGGATGCAGTTCAAGTTCACGCTCGGAGGCTGGGACCGCGAAGAACTCGACGAGAATGGTGAGTCGATCGCCAACCGTTCGCTCGGTTTGATCGATCGTTCGAAGCTCAAAGAAAACGAACGCCCAGTGATCGAGATCGAGATCCCGCAGTTCCGTGTCCCGGTCGCGCTCAGCGAGCAGGTCCGCGAGCAAGGAATCTACCGCGCACTGGAAGTCACCGGCACGGTCAAACGCGTCGAAGTCCGCGGCGGAGCGGGCGGCGCCGAAGCGATGACCCGCGACCTGCTGGTCTGGCTCCCCGAAGGATACGACGAACCAAAAAATGCAGATCGGTCGTACCCGGTGCTGTACATGTTCGATGCCCAAAACCTGTTCGATCAGATGCCCGGCGTTCCGGGCGAATGGAACATCGATGAAACCCTGACTGATCTGATCGGCAAAGGGAAGGTCGAGCCCATGATCGTGGTCGGGATCCCGCATTCGGGAGAGCACCGGATTTCAGAGTTCATGCCGATGGGGTCGTACAAAGGCATCGAAGGCGATGGCGCTGCGTGCATGGACTGGATGATCCGCGAGGTGATGCCCAAAGTGAGCCGAGCGTTCCGGGTTGAGCAAGGTCGTGAGCACACCGCGATCGGCGGCGCATCGCTCGGTGGGGCGATGGCGTTGTACGGATCGACCCAATACCCAGAGCTGTTCGGACGAGCATTGATCGAGAGTCTTCCCATGATTGGGAAAGACCCGACCGTATCGCAGATCAAGGGCGCAAAGGGCTTCCCATCAAAGTTTGTGATCGGAATGGGCTCAGCAGAGGTCGGGACGGATTCTGCGAATGACGAGATGAACGCGCAGTATGTTGATTGGGCAAAGGAAGTCGATGCGATGCTCGCAAGACAGGCGCGGCTTTCGAAGTCGGACCACAAACTGATCATCGGTCAGGGACAAGTCCACAACGAGACTTCGTGGTCGGCGCGTTTCGGTGAAGCGATCGTGTTCCTGTTTCCAGCAAACTGAGTTCGCAAGAACCTTCCAGACTGAGGTATGAATCATGTTTATGCGGATGGTCTACGACGAGAAACTCGCAGCGGCGGCGTATCTCATCGGGTGTCAGCGTTCTGGTGAAGCGATTGTCATTGATCCCGAGCGTGATGTCGATCGGTACATCGAGCTTGCTCAGCGAAATGGTCTCAAACTGGTCGCGGCCGCGGAGACCCATATTCATGCGGACTTCATTTCAGGATCACGCGAACTCGCGGAGCGAAACGGCGCCCATGTCTATGTCTCCGATGAAGGTGGCGCGGACTGGAAATACCAGTGGCTCGATCAGAAAGCCGGAGGCGGGTCGTACGAGCACACGCTGCTCAAAGACGGCGATACATTCCACATCGGGAACATCGAGTTCAAAGCGGTCCACACGCCGGGGCATACCCCAGAGCACATCGTGTTCCTCATTACAGACCATGGCTCCGGCGCGACCGAACCCATCGCGATGGCAAGCGGAGACTTTGTGTTTGTCGGTGATCTTGGTCGACCCGACCTCCTCGAATCCGCAGCGGGGCAATCCGGGATGATGGAGCCCTCCGCGAGGACACTGTATTCAACGGTTCAGAAACTCAACGACATCCCGGACTATGTGCAGGTTTGGCCCGCACACGGTGCGGGCAGCGCGTGTGGCAAGGCATTGGGGGCGGTCCCGATGAGCACAATCGGGTACGAGCAACGCTTTAACCCAGCACTCCAAGCGGCGACCTCCGAGCAAGCGTTCGTGGATTTCATCCTTGAAGGCCAGCCCGAACCCCCGATGTATTTTGCGAACATGAAACGCGACAACAAGGTTGGGCCGAGGGTGCTGGGTGGGCTTCCCAAGCCGATCAAAATGTCGGCGGCGGATCTGCGAACACTCGATACCCAACATGTCGCGTTGATCGACACCCGTCCCTGGGATGCGTTCCGAGCCGGGCATGTCCCCGGCGCGATGAATTTTACGCTGATCAAATCCTTCAGCACCAATGTGGGTTCGATGGTTCAAGATACCGATGACATCTATCTGATCATCGCACCAGAACACCTCGAAGGCGCGATCCGCGAGCTGATCCGGATCGGGCTCGATCGAATCCGAGGCTGGGTAGACGCATCAGAGATCGAGAACTACCCGGACTCGGTGCGTGACCTTGTCACGCTCCCTGAAGTGGATGCTTCCCAAGCGTCCGCGATGATCGATGCTGGAGAGGTCCATGTGCTCGATGTTCGTCGGGTGACTGAGTACGAGAACGGGCATCTCCCAGGGGCGATGAACATCGCGCACACGCGGTTGGCATCTCGACTGGACGAAGTTTCTAGGGATACGCGATGGTTGGTCAACTGCCACAGCGGTGTTCGATCGGCAGTTTCAGCCTCCTACCTTCAACGGCTCGGATACCAGGTGGTCAACCTCAAGGGCGGGCATCTTGCGTGGCAGCAGTTTCAGTCTGAGCAATAGTCTGCTATACTCCATTGCAGGAATCAACGGAGAACGCGCGATGACTGCACATACACAATGCGAACTTGTAGAAGTCACCCCCGAGATGGTCCAGCAGTGGTTGTCGGATGGGGACACTGTTCTGGTCGATGTTCGAGAAGACTTCGAGCATGCGGCTGAACGAATCGAAGAAGCACACCACCATCCCCTTTCAAAGTTCTCACCCGAACAACTCCGCGAGTTGGGTGAACAGAAACGACTTGTGTTTCACTGTCGATCCGGGAAACGATCCGCTGAAGCAGCGTCCAAGCTTGGCGATGCGCAAGCATTCCATCTGCAGGGTGGAATCGAAGGCTGGAAAGCATCGGGGCGATCAACGATCCGTTCAGCAACGGCACCAAAGCTCGATGTCATGCGGCAAGTTCAAATCGTCGCAGGCACGCTAATCGTGGTGGGGGTTGCGTGTGGTGTGCTGATCAGCACATGGTTCCTGGCGCTGAGCGCGTTTGTCGGGTGTGGATTGATCTTCGCTGGAACCACCGGCTGGTGCGGGATGGCGATGCTCCTCGGTCGGATGCCTTGGAATCGATCCGCGCCATCATGTTGCGCAAACCCCTCAAAATGAGGGAATCCGACATTGCTGTTGATCCGTGATATGATGCGTGGTCCAGCCGCGATCGTGACCGTGGTTCAACAGCAGGAGAAGGAAGAATGATCAAGGCAACAGTGCTCGGTGGTGGGATGGTTGGGTCGGTGATGGCCGCGGATTTGTCCACGGACCCGGACTTTGATGTGACGATCGTGGATCTTCGGCAGGAATCACTCGATCGTGCGGTCAAGCGAGCCGATGGAGTGGGGGGCAAACTCTCAACCAAACAAGCGGACCTCAGCGATGTTTCAGCACTCAAAGCAGCGATCGCGGATTCGGATATCGTGCTGGGTGCACTCGCGAGCAAGATCGGGTTTCAGTCGTTGCAAGCCGTGATTGAATCCGGGAAGAACTACGCGGACATCTCGTTCATGCCTGAAGATTCCTGGGACCTTGACGCACTCGCCAAAGAGAACGGCGTCACCGCGGTTGTGGACATGGGCGTCGCGCCGGGGATGAGCAACATGCTTTCCGGATACGGCGCGAGCCTGCTCAAGGAATGCCAGAACATCGAGATCTATGTCGGCGGCCTCCCGCGCGAACGAAACTGGCCGTACGAGTACAAAGCGGGGTTCTCTCCTGCGGATGTGCTCGAGGAATACACGCGTCCATCGCGACTGGTCGAGCATGGCGAGATCGTGGTCCGCGAGGCGCTGAGCGAACCGGTCCTGATGGACTTTGATGGTCTGGGAACACTCGAATCGTTCAACACCGATGGCTTGCGTTCACTCGCGTACACCATGAAGGTGCCATTCATGAAAGAGAAGACGCTCCGGTATCCGGGGCACATCGAACTGATGCGTGTCTTCCGCGAGACCGGATTGTTCAGCCAAGACCGCATCGAGGTCGATGGCGGCAGCGTCCGGCCGTTGGATGTCATCAGCAAACTCATGTTCCCCAAATGGACCTACGAGCCTGAAGAGCAGGACCTGACCATCATGCGGATCATCACCGATGGACTCGACTCCAGCGGCAAACAGACCCGCCACCAGTGGGACCTGCTCGACTTCTACAACCACGGCTCCACCAGCATGTCCCGGACCACCGCGTTCCCCTGCGCGATCATCGCACGGATGATCGCCAAGGGTGAGCTGGACATGCCGGGGGTCATCAACGCGGAACAGATCGGACCCCAGGCGGGTCTGGTGGACCATGTGCTTGCTGAGCTTAGCAAACGGGACATCCAGTACACTTATCAACAACTCCCGCTCTAAAGCAAGTCTCTCGCAACTCTTTGCATAAAAAAACGCCGAGACCCGTTTGGGTCTCGGCGTTTTCTGTTAGAAAGCGGGTGGACGGGGTCGAACCGACGACATTCAGCTTGGGAAGCTGACGCTCTACCACTGAGCTACACCCGCGGAGTACAAGAGTGTACGCGAATCGGTTGGGTCCATAGGACACAACCGGCTGGTATTGTATTCGCGTTCCATGTGCTTGGCCAGTGGATGTACTACTGAGCGGATATTTGCCAAGCCCGGCTTTGCTCCCAAAACAGCGTGGGATATGCCTGAGTGGGCCTATCAGCCGCATACCATTCCCCATGACCCATACTTGGAGTTGGCAACAAGCTCGGGAACACTCTGTGACCATCGTGGACGGCTTCCGGGTCGGGCATGCGACGGATACCGAGAACCTCACCGGATGCACCGCGATTGTCTGCGATCAGGACGCGGTCGCTGGGATCGATGTCCGAGGGGGGGCAACCGCGTCCCACGAAATCGAACTCCTCGACCCCTGCGGCCTTGTTGAAACCGTCCAAGGGATCATGCTCACCGGCGGATCAGCGATGGGGCTTGGGTGTGCTCAAGGGGCCGTCGAATACTTCCGCGATGCACATCGAGGATTCCAGACCCAGCAAGGGACGGTTCCAATCGTGCCGACCGCTGCGTTGTACGACCTAGGAATCGGATCACCCTCCGCATACCCCACGAGTCAAGACGGCCGATCCGCGTGTGAATCGGCATCGGTCGACTTTGCGCGAGGGAGTGTCGGCGCAGGAACCGGAGCCGCGGTCGGTAAAATCCATGGCCACAACCACGCAACGCGGGGCGGGGTCGGCACCGCCGGTTGGGAGACCGAAGACGGGCTCCGCGTCGGTGCCATCGTTGCCGTCAACGCGTTCGGTGATGTGCTCAACGCAGAAGCCGGAGCGATCATCGCGGGCGCACGGACAGACGATGACAAGCCGCTGAGCACGGTCTACGAACTTGTCTCGGGAAACCTCCCAACGATCAAGTTCGGGAGCAACACCACCCTCTGCGTGCTGACCACCAACGCGAAGCTCACCAAGACCCAAGCGTGCATCGTGGCGCGGATTGCACAAGCGGGGATTTCGCGTGCGGTGTCGCCGTGCCATACGCAATACGACGGCGACATGGTGTTCGCGTTGTCAATCGGGGATCATCCGAGCGATGTCAACCGGACCGGCGTGCTTGGTTCGCGTGTCATCGAAGCGGCGGTCATGGACGCGGTGCTTCGCGCGACACCAGCCGACGGTGTTCCATGTGCCAGCGATCTGGGCTGGTTCAACGGCGGAGCAAGCAAGTGAATCCGCGACCACCAACGCTCTACATCCATTCGCTCGAAGCGGATCGGTTGGGGGACGGACTCAGCACCGGTGAGGCGAGCGGATTGGGCGGGACCGTCCTTCGTGCCCTTTCGAGTCGAGCGATGTATTTGTCTTATCCCCACGATGCGATTGTGGTTGATGCGGAACCTGATCCGGATTTGTTGAGCTTTCTCACAAGTATCGGAATCGATATCGGTGAATGGCATGTTCCTAGCAGGGAGGGCGCAACCCTCGTGCAGCGGATGCTCGCGGATACTGATTTGATGGAAGCATTCAGAAAACGCTCGATGACGCTCTCGCCTTACATGGGAGGCGAAGAAATCCAAGGCCTTGCGTCCAAGCTTGGAGTCCAGGCCTCGACCCCACCGACTCCGCTGCTCGACACGCTGAATCTCAAATCAAACCTGCAACCGATTTTGGTTGAACTGGGACTGCCAACGATCCCGACAACCATCACCAATCGCAACGACCTCATAGGCGCGACGCGTACGCTCTTTGAGGAAACAGGTGCGGTGATGGTTCGCTCGGACCTGAGCATCGGGGGATTGGGTGTCTGGAAGATCGAGCAAGACAGCGACATCGCAACTTTGCAGCTCGATGCCCAGCGATCCAATCCCGACCGACTCTTCATCCTTCAGCCTCTGCTCGATGTGACCAACTCCCCGAATGCGCAGTACGAAATCACTCAGCAGGGCTTTCAATTCCTCGGCGTCTCCGAACAGCAAATGACCCAGAGCTTCGCGTTCGGTGGCAACGAGTTCCCCAGCCCTTTCGGTAATGATCCAAGATTGATCGAACAAAGCGACCGCGTCGCGGAGTGGCTCCACACCAAAGGCTACCTTGGTCTCGTCGGGATCGATTTCATCGTGACCGTAGACGACCATATCTACATTGTGGAAATCAACCCACGCGTCAACACCTCGACCTTCCCGCTCATGTTGTGTTCTCGGCTCGGACGCAAAGCGTTCCGGCTCGTGACCGGTATCCCAATAGGTGCGCACACCGGCTTTCAACAGATGGCTGAGACCATCAGTCCCGATCTTCTCTATGATCCGAACCGAGGCAATGGTGTGATCCCACTGATGATCCCATCGTCGAGCCGTCCTGTGCTTGATGCGATGGTCTTTGCAGACGATTTGGACACGCTGCGGAGTCTTTGCAATGTACTCAGCTCCCGCACCCGCGCATTCACCGCAGCCGCTGGAGTGAAGTCATGACCGGGATTCAGGTTGTCAACGGTCGGCTCAAGCTCGACGGGGTTGATGTGGGCGAAGCCGCGGATCGGTTCGGGACACCGATGTACATCTACGCTGGTGATTCGATTGAAACCGGTATGCAGACTCTCAAGTCCGCACTGGGCGATCAGGTCGAGGTCTACTACTCGATCAAAGCGAATCCAGCGATCGCGATTTGCAGTCTGATTCGTAAGGCTGGTGTCGATGGTGCAGAAATCGCATCCAGCGGCGAACTGATCGCCGCGCTCCACAGCGGCTTTGAACCATCAACCATCATCTTCGCGGGTCCCGGAAAGACCGACGAAGAACTCACTCGCGCTGTTCGAAGCAAAGTCGGGCAGATCAACATCGAATCGGTCAACGAACTCAACCGGGTCAACACAATCGCAGGATCGCTCGGCGTGGTTCAACCGATCGGTATCCGGGTCAACCCAGAAACCGATGCTTCCGGACTCGGCAAGATCCGCACCGGTGGGGGGGCACAAAAATTTGGCATTGATGAATCCAAGGTCGTCCACGCGATCAAGCTCGCACACCAGTTGGAGCATGTTGAGTTCGCAGGACTCCACACGATGCTGGGATCGCAGGTCCTCGACGCGGAGGCGATGCTCGGGTCATGCAAAAACGCACTGGATATGGCCGCTCGGATCGGCGCTGAAGCACAAGTCCAAATCCCATCCCTCAACTTTGGCGGTGGTCTGGGTGTCCCCCACAAAGACGATGACCCAGAATTTGATCACCACCGCTTTGGTACCAGACTCACGGGGTTGATCCAGGGCGCCAAGCAAGACCCAGTCCTCTCCGATCTCCGCTGCATGATCGAGCCCGGACGCGTGCTGGTCTCCGAGCACGGCTTGTATGTTTCGCGTGTTATCGATGTCAAAGAATCGGTCGGGAAAACCTTCGCGATCCTTGATGGTGGTATCCATCAAGCGTTGCTCCCGATCACGGCAAACACCTACCGGATCGTCATCGCAAGTCGCGCGGGTCACAACGGGCAGTCCCCCGTCTCGCTCGGGGGGCCGCTGTGCACCTCCGCAGATCAATGGCGATCCGAAGTCCTGCTCCCCGATGTGCAAGTCGGAGATGTTGTCGCGATGTTCAACTCGGGGGCATACGGACTCACGGCTTCAATGAACATGTTCCTCAGCAGAGGAACCCCAATCGAAGTGCTGGTTCGTCATGGTACTTGTGCCGTAATCCGGGAGCGAAGGTTGCCCGAGTCGGTGCTTGATGGGCAAATCATTCCCTAGACTTGAGCTATGCGGATCATCGAAACCGCCAACCAGATGCGGTCGTGGGTCAACGATCAAAGAGCCGCGGTTCAAACCGTCGGCTTTGTACCCACGCAAGGGTGTCTGCACGAAGGGCATGGGAGCCTCCTCCAACAAGCGCGAGCGGAATGCGACCGCGTGGTACTGAGTCTGTTCGTCAACCCGATCCAGTTCAGAAAGCCCGGATACGAAGCGTACCCGCGCCGGATCGAAGCGGATCTCAAGATTGCTGAGCGCTGCGGCGTCGATGCCGTCTTCATGCCGAGCGTTGAAGAGATCTACCCGTATGGACTGTCTATGGATGCTCTCTTTACACTCCAAGCCGGCGATTCAGGTCCTCGGCACCCAAGCGAGTTCACAAGCGACCAAATCGGCACTGACCACGCGATGCACTATGTACGCGTTCCCGATCGACTCGTCCTGCGAATGGACGGCAAAGCCCACCCATGGCACTTCGACGGCGTCGCAACCGTGGTCCGCCGACTGTTCGAGATCGTGTCCCCCGACAGAGCGTACTTCGGACAAAAGGACATCCAGCAACTCGCGATCCTGGGCGCGATGAACCGTTGGCTCAGCACTGAGATCGAAATCATCCAAGTCCCGATCTATCGCGATGCCGATGGGCTTTCATCAAGCTCGCGACTCACGCTGCTCGAACCTTCACAGCGAGCACTCGCGATCAAAGTTGCTCATGCGATCGAAGCCCACTCCAAGCGATCGGGTCAACAAGCGGACGCCGTGCTTGAATCACTTGAAGCAGAGCTTAAAGCCATCGGTAGGCGCGAAGACCCGCTGATGATCGATTGTATAGAGTGCATTGATCCTGTCACATTGGACACCGCAACCGAGATCGGCGAGAACGCCGCGATTTATGTCGCGTATGTCATCGCCGGTCTCCGCCTCGCCGAGACCCGATGGTGCGAGTGATCAGATTCAGAACGCCAGGCGTCCGACACCGATCCGCATCGCGATGCTCGAAGCCATGCGTTTGGCAAGCTCGACAAAGACCGCGGCATCCGAATCCTGAAACACCTCGTTGGCGGTGCTCGTGAAGAGAGTGACCCAGCGCCGGAAGTGTGCCTCGGTCAATCCACCAAACTTGAGCGCTTCGATCGGTCGTCCGGAGTAGGTTCCCGCGTGCATGACCGCTGAGGACCAGAAGCGGGTCATCGTCTGGTAGTGATTGGGCCAGTCCGCGACGCGTTCTTCGAAGACTGGTCCGAGCAGTTCGTCCTGTTGGGTTCTGCTGTAGAACAGCTCGACCATCTCACGGATCTTGGATTCGGTGATCAATGAAGCACCGGTGGCCGATTCACCAATCGAACGGGTAAGTTCGAGTTCAATGGGATTCCGTTGTGATGGGGAGTCTGTCATTGCCAACCTCCAACTTCCCACAAGCGGGCATCGGGGCTGACCGCTGCGAGAGCGTATCAAAGAAAAAAACGGTGCGAGAGGGATTCGAACCCACGGACCCCTTTCAGGGTCACTCGATTTCAAGTCGAGCGCCTTCAACCGCTCAGCCATCGCACCAGCGATCCGACTCAATGAGCCGAGAGCGAACATAACCATAGCGATCTTGCTTCGACTTGATGCCGATTCATGACCAGAATTTTTGATATTTCACAACGAAATGATCGTCGGTCTTGGTAATTCTCGGACCGATTCACTGTCAGTTGTACATGAATGATTCAGCGGCGGCGACGAAGCCCGATCAAACCCAATCCAGAGAGCATCAGGGTGCCCGGTGCTGGGACATAGGTGCCCACGCTGATGTTGTCGATCGCGATCGCGTTGCGTGCGGCGTGGTTGTGTGAGTCGCGGATTGCCGCGGATCCGTAGCTCCCGATGGAGACTTGATCAAACCCGCCTCCGACGAGTCCGATGTACTCGCCGGTGGTCGCGTCGATGTCGAACTCGCCAACGAGGCCGCCGTCGCTGTAAAGCTGGACCCAGAGGTACATGGTTCCGATTTGAGAAGGCGACCACCCGCTGGAGATCTGCATATCCATATCAGAGAAATCGCTGCCATCGACGAGGGTGATGTCGATCAGGCCAAGTTCTCCGGTGTTCGCGTAGAACATTTCCGAGCCGTCCATGCCCGGGGCATTCCAGCTGAAGTAATCCCGGTCGGAGTTGAGTTCGAGACCGCCCTCTTGGTATCCCGAGAGCGATTGCTCATTGACCAATCCATTGAAGTTCGCAGCGTTGGTGATATCGCTGATCATGGAGATTTCGCTGGTGTAAGTGGACACGCTTGCATGCGATGCGCTTGCGAGTGTCGCCGAGACGAGTGCTCCGATTGTCCAGTGATTGATCATGATAAATCTCCGCTCTCTTTTGAGTTGATCAGCTTCCCCCAGACGGTGTGCGAGTCTGGACGGTTGTTCTGATACTAAAAGACACGACAAACCATCCCTCGACCAGCAAACTTACCATTTTTAGAGTGCTTTCGTAGGTTCTCGGCATCCCTATCGATCTCGGAATGGGAAAGAGCGGATCGACCGCTGCATCGTCCGATAATGAAATTCAGTCGGGGCTTGCGTATCGACCATGCAAATTGCCGGTTATGCCGGTTAATAGAGCATGGCATATATGAAAATGGGTGGCATGGACCCATGGTCTGAGGTAGATTTCAGCAGAAACAAACCAAAGAACGCTTGTGGAGCTGTAATATGGATATCAATACACGTGCAATCGCGACTCTTCTCGTAACCGGTGCACTCTCGTCAGCGGCAACCGCTGGTCCAGACTGGATCGAGGATGGAGACGCGGGAAGCACCCTCGGCGCTTCGCAGGACATTACATTCGTTGGACCGATCAACACCATCGCAGGCACCCTTGGCGGCGAAGACACCGAAGATGTCTACAAACTCGTCATCCTCAACGGCAACGACATCGCGGGTCCAGTCCAGTTTGGACTCAATCTCGGTGAAGGATCCGGGTTCAACCCATCGCTCTGGCTCTTTGACAGCCAAGGCTATGGCGTTCTTGGGAACGATGACGATCCGATCTTCGGCGGTCCAGACTCACGACTGATTACCCCGTCAACCGACGGCGTCACCCTCCTCCTGCCTCCCGGAACATACTTCCTCGCAATCACCGAGAGTGGAAATGTGCCTCTGAGTTTCCGTGAAAGCGCAGGCGCTGGCGCAGGAACCTTTGAAGAGATCTTCTCATTCGTAAGCCTGACCGAAGTCTCCGGCCCGGACGGTGCCGGTGCTGACAACCCACTCGCCGCATGGTCCGGTGGCCAAGGGACCGTAGGCGGGTATGGCGTGGTCATCACCCCGACACCAGGAACCGCTGGACTCCTCGGATTCGCAGGTCTTGGTCTGATGCGTCGCCGTCGCCGCTGAATCGACTCGACTACTCAATCAATGGTAGATTAGTTCCCGGCAGCGGTCGAGAGTTCGTCCACTTTCGAGCGGATGATGTTGAGATCGTTCTGCGCTACCTGCAACATACGCTGATCACCGAGAACCGTCCGGATCCGGACGGCTTCTTCTGCGTGCGCGAGTGAGTCTTCGTATCGTTGCGATCTATACAAAACCCCGGCAAGACTCAGCTGGGTTTCCGCAACAGTTCCAGCATCATTCCCAAGCAGAATCTGCTTCAGTTCAAGTGCGCTCCCATAAGTCTCAATCGCCTCTTCAAACCGTTGAAGACTTGTGAGTGTGTCTCCCAAGCTATCAAGTGTCCGCGCTTCCCAAAGGGGTTTGGGATTGCTCTCAGGAAGCCCCTGGAGCACCACCAGCAGTTCCCGGAACAATGGCTCAGCGAGCTCGTACTGATGGGTAATTTTGTAATAGGAAGCAATCGAGTTGTTGACCTCCGCGACCTCAAGCGAATCCGATCCGAAAATCTCCTTGCGGATCGATTTGGACCGGCTGTAGTATTCAAGCGCTTGATCAAAGTTATTGAGTCGGAGATGGGTGGAGCCAAGATGGTGCAGCGTCGTCGCAATGTCCGCGGCTCCCGGATCATCCAGAGAGAACAACTGCTCACGCATCGCCAGAGCCTTCTCGTACGAATCCTTGGCCTTTTCGTAGTCATGCATAAAGAACTGCGCCCGAGCAATATTCTGGAGCGAAGTCGCGAGCAGCGGATGGGGTGGGGTGTGGAGTTTCGAACGGATCGAGTTCGATTTCACAAACGATGAGAGGGCGCGGTCATTATCGCCATACCCCAAATACGCTTCCCCGATGTTGGAGTAGAACACCGCGAGGCTGTCTTTGTCTCCGGTAAAGATGGTTTCGCCGTGGTCGGAATAGAGATCGAGCAATCGCTTTGCGAGCGCGGGGCCTTGCCCCTTCTGGACATCCATCTCTTTGAGTGTCGAGAGCATGTTGTCGAGCGCGAGTTGTCTCGCTTCGATCCGTTGGATCCACTGCGTCGCCGCGAATCCGCTACCGATCGAGAAGATAATCAGGATACACGCCGCGGCGATCGTCACCCCGGTGTTGCGACGGACAAACTTGGAGGTCTTGTAGACCATGCTCGGAGGGCGTGCCGAGATGGGCTGGTCAGCGAGCGACCTGCGGATATCCGCAGACAGTTCCGCGGCACTCTGGTACCGGCGGTCCTTGTCCTTTTCGAGCGCCTTTCCCACGATGATCTCGATATCGCCCTTGAGCGTGGAATCGTTCTTGCTGAGCTTGATCGGGTTGGTGTCCTGGATAATCCGGACAACCTCGTGGATCGCTTTGTCCTTGAAATCAAACGGGATCGTCCCGGTCAGGACTTCGTAGAGCACCACACCCAGCGCGTACACATCTGAGCGTGTGTCGAGGTTCATTGTGTCCCCGATCGCTTGCTCGGGACTCATGTAGTACAGCGTACCAATCAACTGGCCGACATTCGTTTCCATCGTCGCGCCATTGGTGTTCGAATCCGTCGCGCGAGCGACACCGAAGTCGAGAACCTTGGGTTCCCCATCCGCATCGACCAACACATTCGCAGGCTTCAGATCACGGTGGATGACACCCTTGGAGTGCGCGTGCTGGATTGCGTCGCAGAGCTTGACAAACAGTTCGAGCCGATCCCGCGTGCTCAGCTTGTGGTTGACAATGTAATCCTGCAGTTCCTGCCCCGGGACATACTCCATCGCAAAGTACGGCGATCCAGATTCCGGATCGATCCCCGCTTCATGGATCTGCGCGATATTGGGATGGTGCAGACGACCAAGGATCTCCGCTTCAAGATCAAAGCGACGAATGGATTTGGACGAGAGCACACCGGCACGGATGAGCTTGAGCGCGACCTGTCTTTGTGGTTTGTCTTGCGTCGCGCGGTAGACCGCGCCCATGCCACCAACACCAAGCACTTTGTCGATGGTGTACTTCCCAACAACCGTCCCAGGAGGCAAAGTCGGGACATCATGCTCGAAGGTCTGGTAGTCCGGGATCGTCACATCGTCGGCGGCGGTATGCACAACCGTGTCGGCCATCGTCGCCATCGTCTGACGCAAATCCCGAGGTTTGGGGTTGTCCTTGTCCTTGTCCATCAACGCAGTATACTCGCTTTCAGCTCAAATCAGAACGAGAATCGCATCCAGAAATGCTCAGATGCTCGGTAAATAGTGGATAAATCAAGAATCATCACGGCGAAGCAAGCCCGACTGATGCGATCGTCGTGTCATCACGAAGGTCCTCCGATTGAGCAAAGTCCAGCACGCCCGCAAGGAGTCTGGCAACATCATCCTGATGGGTCTGGCACTCCCGCAGCAACGCCCCCGCTCGCGCCAATCCGTATTCCTCGTCGGTATTCGGCGATGTCTGCTCGACGATGCCGTCGGAGAACAGCACCATCCGTTGTCCGGGTTGGAGTTCAAAGGTTTCAGAAGTGAACTGGATGTCGGGATCAATCCCAACGACAACACTCCCCACATAGCTCGGGCGGACCGCATCCGAATCGTGCTGGGTCACCATCCAGTGCCCATGTCCCGCATCAATAAACTCAACTTCTGCAGTGCCTGTCTCAGCGTTCGGTTTGAGAATCCCGACCCACATCGTCACAAACTGTCCCGTCGATCGGTTGGCGATATGCCGATTCAGCCGGGTCATGATGGTCCCCAGGTCATTGGTTTGCTCGAACATCGCGTGGATGTAGCTCTGGGTCGTCGCCATCATAATCGCGGCACCCGCGCCCTTGCCCGAAACATCTCCAAGGAACGCGCACACGCGACCATCATCCAGCTCGATCACCCCAAACAAATCGCCCGCGACCAACCGACCCGGTCGCATCAGCATTGAATACGAAACCGCACCCACAACCCCGTTCTCGTCGGGCAAGAGCAAGCGTTGTGCCTTTGCAGCCGCATCAAGATCGTACTGCATCGCATGTTGTTCGATTTCGAGTTCTTTCCCGCGAAGATTGGTTGCCGTGAGTCCGAGCAGGCGGCCAACCGCGCGACCAAACGCGGACGCATCATGCTTGATGGTGCTCTCTGAACCGCGCGCATCGAAATACATATATCCAATCGCCGCATCTTCAACCATCACAGGCACGCACAGCGCCGAGTGGATTTCAAGTTCAGCGATGCTCTGTCCAAAATTGGCTTGGGGCGCAGATGCCGAGAGCCGCACAACCTCACCCTCCGATGCGCTATCGAGCAATGATTGGCTGAAGTTCACCGAACTGACATCGTCGAGCGGGTTCTTGCTCTGGAACGCAACCGTTTCGTATTGCCCCGGCTCATCCAGCGGCACAAGATACGCCGCGCGGGAGAATCCGGTGGACTCGATCATCGCGTGCAGCGCGATGCGTGCCGCGTTGGGCATGTCCTTGGCGCTATGAATCTGATCCGCGCACTCCAGCAGCACCGCAAGCCGATGGCTCGCAAGATTCGCCAGCGGCTCAGCGCTGACCCGCTCAACCATGTTCGTGCTGTCGCTCGAATCAACCATGGTTTGAATCATGTTGGTGTCCGCCCCGACCGTGCTCCCGATGCGGGTATTGACACGGAACACCCACGATCCCATCCGGATCACATCGCCATGATTCAGAGCGGTAGGAAACTCAGGAGTCATCTTGGTCCCGTTGAGCTGGGTCCCGTTCCGAGACCCCAGATCAATCGCGCACCACTGATCGTCACGCATCGAAATCTCAAGGTGACGACGCGAAATCGATGCCCCCTGATCATCCAGCGGAATCTCGCAGGTCGAGCTGCGTCCAAGGACACTGACCTCGCCCTTACGGATCTCGATCGGATCCATCTTGACCGGACCCTTGGCAAGAATCAGTTTCATCGTTTCTGGATGTGATCCACTCAAGAGTTGCTCCAATGTCCATCAAGGGATAGCGATACACAGTGTATCAAATCTCTCGACACCATCGATCGAAACACGACTTGAAAATCAATAAAAACACCTAGTCTTCGCAGCTCTTCACCGGTGCAATTCCGCGCACAAAAAAAGCAGCCCATCAGAGCTGCTTCTTTCACAAAGCGGGTGAACGGACTCGAACCGTCAACATTCAGCTTGGAAGGCTGACGCTCTACCATTGAGCTACACCCGCAATCGCATCTATCCTAGACCCCCGGCGACGCTTTGCCAATCAGGTCCACGCAGGAATCGATCCAGTTTATCCCGGCTTGACCGCGCGGATTGCCAAGAACATCGGGATCTCCTCGCGGGCAAGATTTTCTGCCTTGGAACGAGGCCCGGGTTGGCTGACCCGCTTGCTCGACCACTCTTCCACAGAATCCACCAGCATTCCAGAAGCAGTGATCGCGTTGATGTACGCACTCATCGGGCGGTGGTGGGTCTGCGTGGTGATCGCGGCCACGCCGCTGCTTACCTGACCCGGATTCATCACAATGTCCTGCGTCCGAGGCGTCATGTACTGATCCACGCGCCGGAACTGGACCGGCTGGCGCGTCCGCTCATCAAGAATCCAGCCCCAAGCGGTCGCACCGGGATTCCGGAACGCGGGGTGGATCACCACGCTCACCATCTTCCCGCCCGGCTTGAGCCGTTCCATCGTACCCGCAAAGACATCCTCGATCCGATCGATATTCATCAGTGCAAGCACACAGACCGCCGCATCGAACTCCTCGTCGCCGAGGTCCGCTTCGCCGAGTGCTCGGACATCGCCAACAACATACGAGATCGATTCGGGTGACTGCCCGTGCGCTCGTTTGATCAGTTCTTCAGACAAATCCACCCCGACCGCGGTCGCGCCGGGTTGGACATTGATCATGTGCCGGGAAACAAGGCCTTGGCCACACGCAACATCCAGCAAGCGTTGCCCGGATTCAAGACCGATCAATCGCTCAAGTGCCGGCAGGATCAGGTTCTCGTGGTGATCCGAACCTTTGACTGAAAGCAGGTTGTCGTACCAACCCGCGACGCGGTCCCAACCCTCTTCCTCCGCTTCCTTTGGAAGCTCGGCCACTTCACTCGCCATCATCGGCGCGGGTTCAACACCCATCACGCTCCAGAACGAACGCGGCGCAGGCACACGGACGCGAGAAACTTTCTCTGATTCTGGATCCTCGTACCGAACCTCAAACGCGTGCATCCCGAGACGATACAAGTCATCACGGACAGCACCAAGGTCCTTGTCACCAACGATCGGATGCCCCGAACTCGCAAGGTGCTGACGGATCTGTCCATCAAGGTCGGGTCTTGCGCGGACTTGGAGGAGTGACAGTCCGTTCCCGGATTCGAGCACGCGGAAGTGGGTCACCGGATTGGCACTCGTGCTGGTGCTGCCGACGATCGGGCCGTTGATCGATGATCCGGATTGTGCGACTTCCTCGTCGTACACGCCTTCGACCACGCACAAGTAGTTGGTCTCAGGGCGCGTCATCTGACGCGGGGTCTCGGTCTCATCACGAGTGCGGACAAGCAACACCGCGCCAGATGCGAGCGTGTCGATCTCGTGCGCAGGGCGCATTTTTTCTCTGCGGACAAACGCGAGCTGCCAGACCGATTCGCGGAGCGTGTTGTGATCCTCGCCTCGGATCGGGAGCCCGGCTGGTTTGTCGACGACGCAGACCGCGTCATCCTTAAACACCACATTCGCCTTTGGAGGCGTGGGCATTTTCTCATCGCGCTGATCACGCGGATCCGGACGGTCAAATCGGCCGCCGCCGGGTCCGCCCATTGGTCGACCGCGATCCCCGCCGAACCCGCCGCGTGGAGGTCCTCCGCGACCATCTCTCGGTGGTCCGCCTCGGCCGCCGCCGTCGCCATACCCACCACCTTGACCACCACCACCATACCCACCACCTTGACCACCACCACCGTAGCCGCCGCCTTGCCCACCCCCACCAAACGAGGGTCGGCCTCCGCCGCGATTGTCACCAAACGAAGGTCGCCCGCGATCGGGGCGTGAATCAAAGTGCGACATGAGATGGTGACTCCGTGTTGGTCCGTGGGTTGTGTAAGCGAGTCTGGACAAGTGTGTCCAGGTGTCCGAGGAGCCAGGATGCGAAAGCATCCTTGCGGATCGGGCCATTTGTATTTTGGTCAAACTGAATATCGTGTTCCGTGTTCCCGATCAATCGGGCATCGATCGAGTCCGCGTCCATCGTGTCAAGCGGGTTGGCGACAATCAAATCAATATCTTTTTTCACGAGCTTTCGCAGCGCGGACGCTTCAAGTTCATCCGCAGGCTCAAGCGCAAAGCCGACGAGCAACTGGTTCGGGCGAGCATCTTTCGAGCATCCCGCGAGCAGATCCGGGGTCGATTCCAGTGCGATGCTCAGGTCATCCCCAGTGCGCCTGCGTTTGCCCTCGCAATCCACCTCGCACGCTTTGGGACGGTAATCCGCGACCGCCGCCGCCATCACAAGACAATCGCACCACGCAAGGTGTTGCCCCAAAGCATCTTCCAGATCCTGCGCCGACGCGAAACGAACGACATCGACCCCGGGTTCCTTCGGCGTTTCTGCATTGGGACCCAGCAGGATCCGGACCTCCCACCCCAGTTGCTCCGCTCGATCCGCCAGATTCGATCCCAGCTTCCCCGAAGATCGATTCCCGATGAATCGCACCGCATCAATGGGTTCGTAGGTCGGTCCAGCAGTAATCAATATCCGTGCCATGAGGCGGTCCTTCAGTTGAAAGAGAGAGAGAATCAGTCCTTTGGGAACAGTTCGTTGTTTGTATCGTAGAACCTTCACAGCGACTCGTCGCAAGAAAGTGGGGGATCAGGCCGCTATACAGGATTGATCCCAGTTCCAACGCCAGCAGGGCGGTAGGTGACGCTATAGTGATGCTCATTCAAACCGGGCGTTGAATACGCCGCGAAGGGATCTGTTTATCCATGGCCAGAAGTCGCAAGAAACTCGGTGAAATCCTCGTAGCACAAGGTGTCATCGACGCCAATCAAGTCAACGAGGGGCTCAAAAAAGCCCAAGACGAAGGTATCCGGATCGGTGAAGCACTCACCGAGCTTGGTTTGTGCACCGAACATCAGGTTCTCAAGGCCCTCGCGGTCCAGCACGGAATCAAGTATGTCGATCTCACCAACGAGAAGATCGCCAAACTCATCGACAAGGACGCCATCGACAAAAGCGTCATGAAGAAACACCTCGTCCTCGGGATGGGCAAGTCCGGCGGCAAAATGCGCGTCGCGATCCACGACCCCAACGACCTCCAAGTCCTCGACAACCTCCGCTTTGTACTCAACTCCGAAGTCGAACCGCTCCTCGCCACCAAGTCCCAGCTCAAAGAAATCATCTCCGGCGGCGAAGCCACCGGGGGCGCACCGGGAGCGCCCCAGCAGTCGCTCGTCACCGATTCAATTGACCGCTCGATCGACCGCTCGGTTGACCGTTCGATGGACAAGTCCATCGATGTGTCATCCGAGGATTCGCCGATCGTCAAGCTGGTCAACCGCGTGCTCGATGAAGCCGTGCGTCTGCGGACTTCTGATATTCATATCGAACCGATGGGCGACCGTGTCCGTCTCCGCTACCGCGTGGACGGCGTGTGTTCAGAACGCGACAACCTCCCCAAACGCATGCAGAACGCGGTCCTGTCGCGTTTGAAGCTGATGGCGGGGATGAACATCTCCGAGAAGAGAGTGCCGCAGGACGGTCGCATCAAAATCTATGTTGATGATGTCCCCATCGATTTCCGTGTTTCCGCGTGTCCAACTTACCACGGCGAATCCGTTGTGCTTCGTATCCTCCGTCCAGACGCGGTCCGCATCGGTTTGACAAACCTCGGTTTCGAGCAAGAAAATCTCGATGTCTTCAACCGGATCATCAAACGACCCAACGGCATCTTCCTCGTCACCGGACCAACCGGTTCTGGGAAAACCACAACCCTTTATTCCGCGCTCGATGTCCTCAACCGTCCCGACAAGAAAATCATTACCGCTGAAGACCCAGTCGAATACAACTTCGACGGCATCAACCAGTGCCAGATCCGCGAAGACATCGGATTCACCTTCCCCAGCGTGCTCCGCTCCATGCTCCGCCAAGCACCCAATGTCATCCTCGTCGGTGAAATTCGTGACCGAGAAGTCGGTGAAATCGCGATCCAGGCAGCACTCACAGGTCACTTGGTCTTCTCCACACTCCACACCAACGACGCCCCCAGCGCGATGACGCGTCTGATCGACATGGGGATCAAGCCCTTCCTCGTCGCGTCATCCATCCAAGCGGTCATGGCGCAGCGGCTCGTCCGAGTCCTCGCGGACTCCAAAGTGCTCGCAAAGGAAGAAGATCTCGATCACAAATACCTCAACCTGATCGGATTGACCATGGAAGACGCGATCGGGAAGGTCTGCAAGCCCGTCCCGACCGCCGACATTCCGACCGGATACAAGGGACGAAAGGCGATCTTTGAGATGATGCTCATGAATCCAGAGATCCGCGACCTCGCGTTCAATAAGGCCCAGGCATCTGAGATCCGGAAAGCCGCTCTTGCAGCGGGAATGAAGGGTCTTGTCGAGGATGGTCGCACGAAGGTGCTCAACGCCGTCACCACACCAGAAGAAATCGCACGCGTCAGCCAAATCGAAGGCAGCGGGCACTAATCCACACACACTCCGCTTCAGACTTTCAGAGGAGATTGATCAATGTCAACAGTCCAGATCGACCGATTGCTCGATACTGTCGTTAAAACAGGGGGTTCCGACCTCCACCTCACCGTTGGGCGCCAGCCAACCATCCGTCTCAATGGCGGACTCCGGAATCTCGAAACCAAAGTCCTCGAATCCGATGACATGGTTTCGCTGATGAAATCCATCACGCCCGAACGCAACCAGCAAGAACTCCAAGAAGAAGGCGGCACCGACTTCGGTTTCGCCTACGGCGACGCCGCCCGTTTCCGCGTCTCCGTCTTCCGTCAACGCGGTGATATCGCGATCGTTCTCCGTCAGATCCCGAACCGATTGCTGACCTTCGATCAGATCGGTCTACCCGACATCTGTAGGGATTTGGTCCGCCGTCCCCGTGGTCTCTTCCTTGTGACCGGGCCAACGGGTTCGGGTAAGACCACCTCGCTCGCGACAATGATCGACTTTGTGAACCAAACCATGGATCGTCACATTGTGACGATGGAAGACCCGATTGAGTACTACCACAACCACAAAAAATCGATTGTCAACCAGCGTGAAGTCGGGAATGATGTGCCCAGCTTCGCTGAAGCCCTCCGTCGTGCGCTGCGTCAGGACCCCGATGTGATTCTGGTGGGTGAAATGCGTGACCTTGAGACCATCGAAGCGGCGGTTCGAGCCGCGGAAACAGGTCACTTGGTGTTCGGGACCCTGCACACGACCGGTGCTGCAAAAACGATTGACCGTCTTGTGGACGCCTTCCCGGTGACCCAGCAGAACCAGATCCGTGTCCAGCTCTCAACCGCATTGGTCTGTGTGCTCTCTCAGGTGCTTCTCGGACGCATCGATACCAAGGGTATGGTTGCCGCCTATGAGTTCCTCGTGGTCACTCCCGCGATCGCAAACCTGATCCGCGACAACAAATCGTACCGTATTGACTCGGCGATTCAGACCGGTAAAAAATACGGCATGCAGCTCCTCGATGACCACTTGTGGTCCCTCTATGCACAAGGGAAGATCGCCGCCGAGGAAATGATCGACAAGTGCAAGGACCCGACTGCAGTCCGAACAAAGGTTCACCAAGCGGGTGGCGTCATCGGGCGCCCAGAGCTCGACGATCCAGAAGCTGCGGTTGAACCACCTGAATAATCAGGCGATTACCCGACATCGAATGGATCATATTCGCGGTGTCGCAACGCAAGAAATGCAAAATTCAAGCATGATCGGGCAATCCAGATCCGAATTCTATGCGAACATCATCACAGACCGGTCTTCGGCTGGTCTCGGCAACGGAGTTGGTTATGGATCCTTCTGAACTCAAAGGACGCAAGATCGGGCGAGTACTCACCAAAATGGGTGTGGTGACTCGTGAACAGGTGCACGAAGCACTCGGCGTTCAAAAAGGGCGAACCCAGAAGGTCAAGCTCGGTCAGATCATGATCGAGCTCGACATGTGCACCCAGCACGATATTGATCGCGCCTTGGCCGGTCAGGCCGGGATGGAGTATGTCGATATCGAGGGTATAGAACTCGACGAAGCCACGATTGGTTCGATCCCCGCTGAGAACGCGAAAGCGTACCAGTGCGTGCCCATCGAGTTTGAGCCCAAAACCCGCCGGCTCAAGGTTGCTCTGAAAAGTCCGGATAACTTCCAAGCCGTGGATGACCTCCGTCTGTTGATGGGTGCGAAAGTCGAAGCGGTGATCGCGTCTCCCAAGGCGATCGACGCGCTCCTCGCGAAGCACTTCGCGAAGTCCGAGTCCATGGAAGATGTGATGGGTGCTCTCGCTGCTGATGAGAACCTGAAGAATCTTGGTGGAACCTCTGATCAATCCATCGACCTTGATGCGGTTCTTGATGCTGCTGACGACAACCAAGTGATCAAGCTGCTGAACATGGTGCTGCTCCAAGCGATCCGTGATCGTGCGTCGGACATCCACTTTGAACCATTCGAGCACGAGTTCAAGATGCGATACCGCATCGACGGCGTGCTCTACGAAATGGTGCCGCCACCCAAGCACCTCGGTGGTGCGATCACTTCGCGTGTCAAGGTTATGGCGAATCTTGATATCGCCGAGCGCCGTTTGCCTCAGGACGGTCGCATCGAGCTGACCGTCGGCGGGAATCCCATTGACCTTCGTGTCGCGGTGCTCCCCACAATCTACGGCGAAAGCGTGGTTATGCGTGTGCTCGATCGCGGCAATGTCGAGCTCTCGCTCGATCGCGTCGGGTTCCGTCCTGAAGAACTCGAAACTTTCCGGGGCTTGATCGCAAAGCCCAACGGCATCGTCATCGTGACGGGGCCAACCGGTTCGGGTAAAACCACCACCCTCTACGCGGCGCTTTCTGAACTCAACGACATCAAAACCAAGGTCCTCACCTGTGAAGACCCCGTTGAATACGACATCGACGGCTTGTGCCAGGTTCAGGTGAACACAGAAGTCGGCCTGACCTTTGCGAGCGCGTTGCGTTCGTTCTTGCGTCAGGACCCTGATGTGATTCTGGTGGGTGAAATCCGTGACCTTGAGACCGCACAGATCGCGGTCCAAGCATCGCTGACCGGTCACCTTGTGCTCTCGACCCTGCACACCAACGACGCGCCGAGTTCGATCATCCGTCTTGTAGACCTCGGGATCGAGCCATTCTTGTTGACCGCGACCATCGAAGGCATCGTCGCTCAGCGATTGGTCCGTACCTTGGATCAGAAAACAAAGGAAGCATACATCCCATCTGAGCAAGAGCTCATGGAACTGGCGATGCGTCCAGAAGATGTCAAGGGGCGCGAGTTCTATCGCCCCGGATCATCGGTCTCTGTCGGTGGCGGGTACAAGGGGCGGATGGCGTTGTTTGAAATCATGAGTCTCGACGACGAACTCCGAGAGTTGGTCGTTAAAAACGCGAGCACCGCGATCCTCCGGTCCGTCGCTCGCAAGAAGGGCATGCGATCACTCCGCGAAGGCGGCATGCTGGCAATTTATGAAGGGTTGACAACCATCGATGAGGTTGTCCGCGAAACACTCGCTGAAGAATAAGAACAATACCGGATCGGCTGAGCCAATCCGATTGAACGAACGAGTAGGGATCACTGGGGTCACTGGGATCATTGGAAGGATTGAGTCATGGCGACATATGTATACCAAGCACTGAATGCGGCGGGCAAAACCCAGAAGGGGACCGTCGAAGCCGCCAGTTCCGAGGACGCGATCCAACGCATCAAGTCCCAGGGCTACTTCCCAACCTCTGTCCAGCCTCAGAAAGAAAAGAAATCAAAGGGTGCTAAAGGCGGCGCAGAAGTCGCGGCTGCTTCCTCAGCAAAGAAGAAAAAGAAGAAAAAGAAGGGCGGCGGATTCAGCATCGGTGGCGTGAGTCCAAAGTACCTGACGCTCTTCACTCGCCAGCTCTCTACGCTCCAAGATGCGGGTCTTCCGCTGCTCCGCTCGCTCCAGATCCTTGAGAGCCAGCAGAAACCAGGCGTGCTCAAGAATGTGCTTCAGAATGTCACCGAAGAAGTTGAAGGCGGCTCGTCACTCTCCGAATCAATGGCCAAGCAGCCCAAAGCATTCAATCACCTCTATGTCAAAATGGTGAACGCGGGTGAAATCGGTGGTGTGCTTGACATCATCCTCCAGCGTCTCTCGGACTTCATGGAGAAGAGCGAGAAACTCAAACGCAAGATCAAGGGCGCGATGGTCTACCCGATCGTGGTGGTCCTCATCGCGCTTATTATCTTGACGGGCATCATGCTTCTCATCATCCCGCAGTTCGAAACGATCTTCGCGGACTTCGGTGTGGAGCTTCCCGCGCTGACACTCTGGCTCGTCAACACATCGAGTTGGGTCGCGGGAACAACCCCTGGTCAAGAAGTCCCGGGATGGATCTTTGTGCTCTTCGGCCCGCCTGCGATCTTCTTCGGGGTCAAACTGATCCGCAAGACCACTCCAGGCAAAGCGGTCCTCGACACACTCATCCTTTGGACACCGATCTTCGGTACCCTTATTCGCAAAACAACAATCGCACGCTTCACCAGAACCCTCGGCACACTCATCAGCGCCGGTGTTCCCATCCTCGAAGCGGTCACCATCACCGGCCAAACCTCGGGCAACTATGTGTTCGAGAAGGCACTCAGAAAGGTCCACGATTCAATCCGTGAAGGCGAAACCTTTGCTGATCCGCTCCGCGAATCCAAAACCTGTGATGCGATCGTGGTCAACATGATCGATGTGGGTGAAGAAACCGGTGACATGGATTCGATGCTCATGAAGATCGCAGACAACTATGACGAGGAAGTCGATGTCGCGGTTGAAGCACTCGTGTCATTGCTCGAACCCATCATGGTTGTTCTTCTCGGTGGCATGGTCGGGACCATTGTTGTCGCGATGTTCCTCCCCATGGTCAAGATGATCGAAAGCCTCCAATAGACAAAAGAGAGATACCAGTTATCCAGTTGAAATCGAACCAGACACTCTCGCTCTGACCTCGGAGTCTTCACCAGTGCAACCGCACCACGCCAACTCGAATCACGCTCAACAGACCAATGGTAAGCGTGGTGGCTTCACGCTCATGGAGCTGATGCTGACCCTCGCGATCATCGTAACGCTCTTGGGGTTCCTCGCGTCGGCGCTCGGTCGCGCCACCCAGAGCGCCCGTCAAGCCGCGAGCCAGCGATCAGCCGAAGCGATCGCGACGGCCGTCGAACAGTTCCGCCTCGAGTTCGGGTTTCTCCCACCATTGGTCCATGATGGTGAGCTTGTCAGCACAGGCGATTCGGAGTACATCCCGACCAGGCCCAACGGTTCGTCGTACCCCGACGGCCCAATCGAGCGTCATACTGGAGGCATCTACGACTTCGGGACCCTCGTTGTCTGGTCCAAGGGATACGACTTCGATTTCTTCCGTCGCCGCTTGGGAGACGCATCTGATGCGGTGAAACTCCCAGGTGGTGGGGCATGGTCGATCAACTCTGCATGGGATGACCGCCGCTACTCGCGATACGCTCTCGCGTACTACCTCGCTGGTGCATTGCCCCGCTCAGTTGACGGCATCTCCGGTCAAGGCATGACTCGCCCACTGGAAAACGGCGGCTTTGCCAATGTCGGATACCCCATCGGCAGCACACGCGACCGGTTTGAACCAACACTGGATCTGGATCGCAACGGCGTCAATGTCCAGACCGGATATGCGCGTCCGATCGAGGTCGCCGAGCATGATCTCGCCGCGCCGATCGACACGCTCCTCGCTTCTGGTGTGTACGACCTGTACGACGACGCAGATCAAGACCTGATCGTCGCGCTGGTTGATGCGTTCGGGACCGCGTTCCGCTACTACCGCTGGGAGCACGGCCGGTACAACCAAAATCGCCAGTTGGTCGTTGAATCCTCGCTCGATCTCAACATCCCGCCGCTCTTGCTCGATCCAGAACTGCTCGTCCAAGTGATGAACGACGACTTGGCCGATCCGATCCCCGATCTGACCAACGGCAATCTCAAACTCCGTCAGGCACGCTTTGCCATCGTCGGAGCTGGCGCTGACCGCTTGTTTGGGACCGAACCCATCGAGTACCTCGTTCAGCAACTCAATCAACGCGATCCGCAGGGAGACCCCGGCGCGATCGCACGAATCCGCAAGCTCGCCATGGAAGACAATGTCGTCGCGTACGGCCAGTAAACGGAAAGTTATCAAATGAACACACCTACACACCATCATGTCGGCTCAGCGAGCACTCGGCGCGGTGCGTTCACACTCATCGAGGTCCTTGTGGTCCTCGTGATCGCGATGATCCTCTTGACGATCTCGGTCCCCGCGTTCCAATCGCTGATCGAATCCTCCGAGCGTTCACTCGCCGTGAACTCTGTGCAGACCGCGATCCAGGCCGCGCAGGACATCGCGCTTGATGGACGCGAGGGCGAAGACGGCGCGATCGTCTTCCTCGTCGCCGACAACGGTCAGCTCACCATGGTTCCAGCCGTCAAAATCGGGATGCACCGCGAGCCATACGCCGCCGCACCCGGTGCACTCGGGCTGCAGACATTCGATTACGATTACATCGAGATGGAGGTCTTCGCGCCGCTCAACAGCGCCGATGCGATCCAACTCCCCAAGTCATGGTTCGTGCGTGGATACGCGCCCATCGGGAGCATGGTCGATAAGTTCATCGTCCGCAACACCCCCGCAGACCAACGCTTCGCGGCCATCTGGTACAACTCCCCGATCTACGGCGGCACGGACTTCATGAGTGATACCAAACAGGACAGCCACTGGGTCTTCCCGGAAACCAACATGTTCGCCAAGAACGCCCAGCATGTCGGCGGCAATACCAATACAGGTGAGTTGGGCGGAATGCAAGGCCAGTTCCGTTCACCACGCCAGTCATTCATGATCCGCTTTGATGGTCGCACCGGACAACTCAGTCGCTCGACCGCACCCGCGATCTTTATTGATCCGCGTGTCAGCCGCGAACGCCCCTTTGGTGCCCAACCCAACCTGAACGATCGCTGGAAACGGGTCGATCTCTCCGACAGTGTGCAGCGGTGGGGGCTCCGCATGCTCTCGGCTTCGGACACCAACTCCGACGGCTCACACTGGACCATCCAAGACCAATACGACCGCGCCCTCTGGATGGGCAACATCTCCCATGACACGGTGCTCGTCAAAGCCGTCAGCCGAATCGCGCTCTACAACGAGCAAGACTTGGCGCGGGACATCGGTGCACGCGGTCTCAACAGAATCACCGGCACCATCTACAAAGATTACAACCAAGACGATTCAGAATCCGAGATCCAGTTTGATGATCGCTTATGGCAAAGCTACCCCGGCGATGATGACATCCTCCGGAAGATCAACCACTGGATCGAGGGTGATACAAACGACGACGGTGTCATCACCTTCGATTCCGTTGACCCCAACCTCCTCGACGAACCACTCTCTCGCTTGTACCTCATCCAGCCCTACTCAGGCAAACTCCAAGAGGTGTTGCGTTGAATATCAACCCAAAGGCACAATCCAGTTCTGTTCACCGCGGATTCACACTCATCGAGGTCCTGATCGCGATCCTGATCCTCGCGCTGGGACTCCTCGGCCTCGGTGCGGTGTTCCCCGTCGTGATCACACAGCAACGCAACGCCGTCGCGGTCGTCGATGGACAGAGCGTCGCGAGCATGGCCGAAGCGATCCTGACTTCATCAACCGAGATCATCGATTTCTCAGAATGGTTCGTTCCGGGCAACGAGTTCGGTCGATCAGGTCCGGCCCCAACCGATGGTGTCACCTACGAGTGGGTTGTCCCCCCATTCACTCCATACAACGGATATCCCAAAGCCCCCGGCTTCGAAGGATTCGGTGGATCGCAAGACGGCCGTTGGTTCGTTGAACTCGATAGCAGCCTCAACTCTGTCAATGACATTACGACCGTCGGGAACCAGAACAAGGCCCTGACCGTTGCCGATCGTCTGGTCCCACAGCCATTCTCGGGGAAAGACCCGAAGTATGTCTGGGATGTCGTCGCCCGTCGTCAACCCGGAACCAACCGTCCACAACTGGCTATCTTCATCCGTCATATCGATCCTCGCATCCGCGTGCCCGCGGACAGGACCCTGAGTGATCTCCTTGTCGTCAGAGGGGCCGCCGCGGGATCCAATGTCCCATTGCTGCCTGTCGCGATTGATAGCACAACTGGGCTTTCAACCGTTGACAACAAGGGGCAAAGTGCTGATGAAATCGTGTACGCCGCACCACAGACGCTGCAGGTGCAGGTGGTCAGCGATCATCTAGACTGGTTGATCATTGAAGAGGCAAACACCGCATTCCTCGATCGGTCGATCGGATTCGCGGTCCAGCCCGGTCAGAAACTGCTCGACAACTCGGGCACCGTCCGTACGGTGATCGGTCCGCCCCCGAGCGATTCTTCGATCAGCTTGCTAAACGATACCACAGTTCGAGTCGTCCGCGTGGACCCGCCATTCAATCTCAAACAAGCCGCTGTAGATGCGTCAGCATACAGCCCAACGATGAATAATCCTGTCCCAGGAGATCCAAATGTAGATGCCCAGCGTGCATCTTGGATCCGCCAGATTGTGTTCACACCCCGCACGCCTCTCGCCATCCGTGTCATCACGCTTGAGGAGGTCTCACCATGAGTGTGTCCAGCAATCGCATCACCGCATCATCATCCCGTGGCTTCACCATCCTCGAAATCATGGTCACCATCGGTATCCTCGTGTTGATCGCCGTGGGTGTCTCCACGATCTTCTCATCGGTCGCAGAAACCGTCAACAGGGGCCGGCGCGTCGCGGAACTCAACCGCTACGCCGCCCAGTTCGAGCGTGTCATGCGTGCAGACTTTGAAAGCATGACCCGCGACGGGTTCCTCGTCATCGCACACCAGACCGCGCCGGGTTTCGATCCAACAAGCAACCAGTACGATGTGCAGCTCACCCCATCGGATTCCTCGGACCCCGATGAGAACGGGCGTCCGGGTCGCTCGCGCCGAGTCGATGAGATCATGTTCTTCTCACGCGCGCAGTACGAAACAGCACGCCGCGCAATATCCCCAGGAATGATCGCCAAATCCGCCGAAGCCGCGATCTACTACGGGCACGGCCAGAAGCGTCGTCCAGATCTATTGACAAACCTCGATCCAAGTCTTAGCTCCCAACAAGCAAACCTCTTCTTCAACCCATTCGTGAACGACAACAACGCACGCAATAACATCACTGGATCTGATTTCAACCAAGCCGGTCTCGGGACCCCATCAACCGACGGCGGACTCAACCCCAACCAGTACGCAAGCGACTGGGCGCTGCTCCGTCAGGTCACCCTGCTCGCCAACCCGCAGACCTCCGGTCAAGAACTCCCCGACAAACTCTTTGGGGTAGAACGGATCAACGAGGGCCGCCAATGGCTCGAAGACTCCGATCGTCAGGTCGCCCTTCAGCCAGCGAGCCGATCAATCTTCAACTCGCTCACACAGTCCGGGTACAGTTCCCCAACCACCGGCTATGTCCTCCCCAAATGGTTCGGCGACCGGAACATCGGTGGTGCGTTCAGCTCTTCGACCGCAGATCCCGCGCTCCGTGCTTCGGGACTGGTTGATATCGCAACCGATGACCTCGCAAGCATCCGCACAATCCTCTACGGCTTGTCAGGCTCAACAGATCTTGGTATGAATGATCCTTCCGACTACTGGCCAAAGAACAATCTTGATACGATTCAAGAGCCGATGGATCAATCCTATGAAGATTTCTCGGAAGTCTTCTGGGAAGACTCCATCACATCGCCGAGCCCAGCGGATGCTCGAAGAATCAGCTTCCCCACCAGTGGCGTGATCCCTCCCGAGTTCCTCAATGTCCGCAAATGGATGCTCGACGCGATGCCCTCGATCTGGGATGTTGAACCAAGCGATCCGATCCAACTCGCGCGCGTCCGCTACGAAGACATCCCGACCCGCTTGCTCTTTGAAGAAGACGCATTCGACGACAGCGACAACGGCGACCGTCTGAAAACCTACGCCGAAGCAAACCAGGAAATGCTGGGGTCATCCGTATTCATCCCGCAGTGCACCGAGTTCATTGTTGAATGGTCCTTCGGATACATCGACGCGACCATCACCGACCCGCTCCACCCACGCTATAAAAAACTGCGATGGCACGGGCTCGAACGGTGGATCGACGCCAACAACGATGGCATCATCGACGATTCAGGCAACGGATTCACCGAGGGTGAAGACCAGAAAGTCGCGGACTACTACAACCTCCGCCCACCACAACCAGCAATCAGCGGCTTTGATCGAGGCCCACTCCCCGAGTTGATCGTTGGTCATGTCGCATTGCTTGGCGGATTCGGTACACCACCAACAACCGAGATCGCCGCGTTCGGGTACCCCGATTCGGCCGGGAACGATTGGCCGTGGCCAAAGTTCGTCCGCGTGACGGTCTCGATCGCTGATCCATTAGACAACACCATCGAACACACATTTCAGATGGTTTTTGATATCCCAGACGCGTCCAACAACTGAGTCGCGTTCGTCAACATACACCGGCAACGGGGCGCTGCGAGCACCACGCAGCACGATCGCCGGTCAGTCCTTAGAGGTGCATGCCCGCTTATCACAGCGTGCCGGAGTTCGTCATGTTCAACAACAACCAAGCCCCAGCCACTCACCCCGCACCCCGCGCCACCGATGCGCCGATCACCAGGAATGGTTCAGCGATCCTGATCGTAGTGGGGACGCTCGCGCTCATCGCGGTCTTTGCCGCGATCTATATCTCGATCGGTCAGAGCGACCAACGCGTCGCGCGATCCATCGAGAACAAGGTCGAGATCGAGACCAACGCCAACACGATCGCCGACCATGTTCTGGATGTCCTGGCCAAGGACCGACTCGCATTCACAACCCAACGCAACGGCGCCGGCGTTTTCGCCGTTCGTGACGCGACCGATGCGTCCTACACCGACTGGACCATGCGGTCCGAGTCCAATAACGAATGGGAATGGTTTAACCCCGCCGGTCTACATTCGAGTCTCGGTACGCAGCCCGGTCTCACGCAAGACTTCCGCGTCGCTTCCGATCCATGGCTCGCCGCAACCTCGCCAACCTACCTCGGAAACCCAGGCCAACCGATCTCCAATGATCTCCGTCCGTTCGCCTCGTTGATCACCCAGGGCGCGATCCAGCCTTCGGATTTCATTGGGGGGATCTATTCCTCAGGATTCCTCGACAAACGCGACTGGCTCCAAATCTCAAACCTCGCGCCCGACGGCCGCTTCGTCAACCTCTTCAACCTCCGCGCCGGCACCGCCCAGTCCAACGGTTTCGGAGACAACAACTTCGGTGGGTTCGATTCCGAATCAGGAACCGGCACCTTCACACGCCCATCAGATGGCAGAACAGTCCGCCGCATGAGCCAGTACCTCTCGCTCTGGGATCAAGAGGATCCCGGCGATCCAGAGTCGCGGATTATTACATTCGATCCAATGGACGGGAACAAGGTCTGGATCCCCGGCCGAAACGAACCGGTCGATATTGGTCTGAGCGCAGCAGACATTCAAAACACACCCGCGGTCTGGACGATGTATCAGCGGTTCATGTTCCAGCCCATCAACCAGCCCTTCATGACGGTCAACCGGAACAACCAAATCTCAACCTGGGCCGACCCCGACTACGCGCCGTACCAATACGCCGACGCCGACGGCGACGGCATGGCTGACTCACGCTGGATCGAGCTCACCTCCGCGCAAGACACACAATCTTCGAGCACCAATCCCCGCGAGGATATCGAGCGTTTGTACGACGCCGGGAATACCCGTATTTTCGCTGCGATCCGCGTGATGGACCTCTCGTCGCTCGTCAATGTCAACACCGCGATGGAACAACTCACCGAGCCAGATCCCGTCGATGGAGGCACTCTGGGGTACACCCCAGCAGATGTCGATCTTCGTCGATTGCTTTCACTCACCGATGTTGGACACAACTACTCCATCCTCCAACTCGCGGGACTCTCACCAAGCAGCTTCCATAAACCAACACTGACCTCCAACAACGACCTGCACGACCCAGACTACAAGTGGTACCGCAACTACATCGATCCAGCATCAACAATCTTCAAGGTGATCGAGCCCAGTTCCAACGCGCTGAGCATCGGTCGATACGCGTACAGCGCGATCAAGCTCGGCATCGAAGAAGGCGGAACCCTCGATGATCGCTACACCGCATGGCCACCGGTTCTCCGTGAAATGAACGACGCAAGTCCTCCTGACGCCGTGGCCGTCAGTGATTTCGATGACACCTTCAACCCACCAAACGCGGAATATGACCCCAGCGATGCCACATACCGCTTGAAGCAGTACCACCGAGATCCAATCAACCCATCAACCGATCCGATGACCGAGAAACAACGGTCAGAGTGGTACATGAACATCGGTCGACTCAACCCACTCACCACCGATCAAGTCAAAACATCGCAGGGCTACGCCGCGACCGGATCGCTCTACAACAAGGACGACCTCCTCGAACTCCTCGCGTTCCACGGCCTCAACGACCCCGCAACGGTCTCGCGTCTCGAAAAATCAGCGATGGGCCGCATGCCCTCGATCTTCGGACAGAACCAACGCGCGTTCTCCCCGCTCATGTCCAACCGTCCGCTCTCGCTCGATCGTGAACGCCATGGATACAACGATGAATCCGCCTACGCAATCGCACCGACCGACCAGCCACGCAAAATCACAGGTTCCATCGCAAAGGAATCGATGGTCATCTTCTCCGTCTCCCCTCGCCGACTCCTCACCACCGTCAGCGGCGGAACAGCCATCCTCCCCGGTTCCGTGGTCAACCCCACGCTGCCAACACTGACGGCCGCAGAAGCGGCACCAACCCTTGGCAGTGCGCTCGCCAGCCCAAAGACATTATTTTCGATCTACTCCAATGCGCTCACCGGAGAACTTGAACTCAATAAACTTTCGCCTCAAAGCATTGATGATGTATTCATCGAAGATCCTACACAAGCACAAGACGAAGAAACCGCGACGCTCTTTTACGGATATCGCGGGCCAGAACTCGCGCTCCATGTTGCAGCCCACACTGCGGTAAACGAAGCGGATCTGTTCGACATTGATACCAAGCCAACGGTTGGCACGCTCCTGATGGATAACTCGTTGCGTGATGAGTTTGAAGACACTGGAAACTTCCCCACAGACGAGTTCATGTTGGATCCTGCTGATGCAATCTACCGCAGATATCCAGGCGCTGCATCTGCGAACCTGCTTGATCGCGGAGAGTTCAGCTTGCCAGGTGCACAACCCGGCACGCAGCACTTCAATGATGAGCATCGCCAAGTGGTGAATGTCTTTGGTATTGAGCCGATGCCGATCTTGACTGAGACGGTCAGTTTCTATGTATACCACGACACATCAGAAAGTGCCGGTGGTGATTCTGATTATGGTGCTCAGCGACCACGGATCCGGAATGGACTACCGAGCTTTATTCCTATCCCAGGAGCCCAGACCAAAATTACGATCGATCCAAGCACAGATCCAAGCACCAATATCGATTGCCTCATGCAAGGGATTGCATTCCAGCTTACGAATCCTTGGGATACCGAAATTTCACTCGGTGGCGATCGAATCCCCAACGGCCCAAGTTTGTCCGAAGGCTCACCACTTACCCGTCAACGCGATCTGAATGATCAGGACTTGATCGACACAACATCAAACTTCCAGTTCGACTACTACATCGAATGGAACGGGTATTTCTTCAAGCTTGCTGAATACGCTCAGTATTACCCGCCATCATCGAGCCGGTATGATCTCCGGGATCAAGATGAATCAATCACCGGGGCAAGAAATCCAAGCGATGATTACGGTCCCAATGATGGGGCTTCCACCGATAACGGCGGGCCGATGAACGCAACAGATTACCCCGACTTTGTCGCTCGAAATGTCACACTCCAGCCAGGCGAGTCCCGCGTTTTCTATGCGGTCGCCGATCCGGAGTTTGACGCGACAACCGACCCGGATAAACCAGAATGGGTACTTGATAAGAAGTGGCGGAACGCAATGGCAAGCAGCGGCGGTCTGCCTCTCCAGTTCACAGATGTCATCAACTACGATTCGAGCCCACTCAGAGACCAAGACGGGCTTATCGACGGCACCGATCGCAGGGGGTGGACAGGTCCTGCCAAGGAGTGGGTCCAGAATCAGTTCAATACATCAGACAGCCGCTTGCCTGTCATGATCCATCCAATGAACCCCCAGACTGGTGAGTATGGTAAAGAAGATATTCTCTACGACTATCTCAACACGCCGCTTGATCATGTCAGTCCTGCTCAGTTCAACGGAAATGGTTTCGATCAGATCAGTAGTTCTTCTACGCGAAAGGATGCTTCAGAAGTTCGACTCTGGCGCAAGATCGTCACCCCTGCGGAAGAAACCACGGATACCAGATATGTACATGCTGTCAAAGAGAACCTCCTTCACAACGACATGCTTGTTGACCGCATGGAACTCACCAGCGGTGTAGCAACACCCATCGAATTGCTCAGTCTTACTAATGAAGTCGCCAAAACGGTTAGTTTTGCAGAGGATTACCCGAATACCGTCGATGAGATTGCAACAAATGTTCGCAACGACAACACCGGCTTTTCCGTTGTCCGTTGGGCATCGACCAGCCGTCGTGATTCTGTGGACACGACTGAACCAGGAATGGGTCAGATCCGCGAGTGGATGCTTTCATCCCGATTAAATCCCACAGAGAGCTTGGTTTCAGCAACCGATGAAGTGATGAGGTACGGCGACGACTCCTTGACACTCGACGCCGATGATTTTATCGAAAGTGCAGCGGATCTTGACAATGCGACCGAACCCGATGGTCGAATCGTTGCGGGTCGTATCGACGATATCAGGACAGACTATGAAACCCACCGCACACTACGGGAACTCTTCACACATGATTCCGTTCTCGTGACCGCGTCGCTCGAACCCTATAAGAAAAGTGATCTTGACACAGAAGCACCGAATAATGGTGAGGACGGATCAGCTCGAAAGTTCAATCGCTCGGGTGATCCAAATGACCCACTGGATATGACAACAGCACTCTGGGCACACCCTGATGGCAACTCCACACTCCATGTGGAGGGCGATTTTGGTGTATCCAATCTCCGCCCGGAACTCTTGACGACCTCCAAGTCATTCAATGATGCCCCTCGTCTTGCTGACCTTCTCCTTGCTTGGGGTATTGGTCCAGCCTATGCCCCAACACAAGCGGGCTCGCTCAGCGATACCAACGCTGGGTACTACCCAGCGGAGTGGATGACATTAACCGAAGCGATCGCCATTGCATTGGGATATGAATCTCCGAACGCTGCTGATATATCTGCTGACAATATTTGGGCAGACACATTCACCCCGAATGCAAAACTTCTCGACAACGGACACCTCGCGATCGACAACTATGTCGCGTACTACAACATCGATACAAACGAGAACCCGCCTGAGTTCACTTACGACGAGGACATCCGCAGAGGCACCGGCGCTCCAATGGCATTGGGTGTGCTCGATCAAGCACGCGCGATCGCCTCGCTCGATACTTCCGCGGACCAACTCGTCACCCCAACCTTCGGCCAGATCAACATCAACACCGCGCCGGTCGAGGTCCTGCGGTTGCTTCCAGGTCTGAGTCCGATCCTGAGCTCGTACTACCCAACCTTCACCCCTCCGACCAGCGAGCCAGAGTGGTGGGGCCAGAATGAAAGCTGGGACCTCCCAGATCTTTCCTCAGCGAGCAATACCCCCGATGTCGCCGCCGCGATCGTTGGATACCGGGATCGTCTCTATGTTGAGCCAAGATTCCGTTCAGCAGATATTGGTGGACAGCAGGATTACAACCCGCTGAACTACGCATCGGCTTCGGCTGATCCGGATGAAAGCAATCCGCTGGACAATACAGAGGCGCACGCCCACAACCTCTTCGATGAAGAACCCACGGATATTCTGACAGACACCGACGGCGATCACCGCGACCGCCAAACCATCTCCGGGATCGACGGCATGCGTCAAACCCCCGGATTCGGGTCACTCGGTGAAATCTTCGCGGTTTCATTCGGTCCTGATGCCAAGGGTGCTGGCAACACGCCATCGAGCCCCGTCGCACTCCGGACCGCACAACCACAGCTCTCGATCCAGCAGTACTTCCATGACAACCTGAACCTTGATGGTGATGATGTCGAACTGATCGCAATTGACCCCCAGTTGTTCGGTGGAACCAAGAATGGCTCGACCAAGGACGACTACGCCGAACGCCTCGCGATGGCCAACGGGATCCTCAACATGATCTCCGTTCGCTCCGATTACTACGCGGTCTGGTTCGTCGTCCATGCATACCAAGAGTCCGATGTGACCAACCTCCAGCCTGAGGACCCTCTGATCCCATCGCTCGCCAAGCGGTATGTCATGGTCGTGGACCGCTCCAATGTGACCGATCCGGGAGATACCCCCAAAGTCGTCTTCCTCCGCGAGGTTCCGATGTAAAGCCCTCCGGGACAATGGAAAGAGAATCTTCTCAGATTGTCCATACAAGTTGACTGGCAGTTGACCCGATATGGGTCTACACTACAGACCACCGCAGGGTGTAGCTCAGCTTGGTAGAGCGTCTGGTTTGGGACCAGAAGGTCGCAGGTTCAAATCCTGTCTCCCTGATTCGAAGATGAAAAACCGCAGGTCATTCCTGCGGTTTTTCTTTTTGCGTGTCAGCAAGTTCAGCCGAGATCGGTAAGCATCCAAGCCCCAAACCGGATAAGGTGCACCCATGCCCAGCGTGTCTGATCCACAACCCGATCCCGCCCCCGCACTCCGCGGCCAGACGCGCCATCGCGTCAACCCGATCACCCGCTCCAAACCCGCCTTACTCGGGTTCGCGTTCCTCGCCTTCATGTTCCTCGCGTGCCTCGGATCACTCCCCTGGACGCTCTCCGCTGCAAACCCAGCCGTGTCCGAAGTCCCTCGCTACGACTCGGGAGAACCCAAGTCAGGCCGGCTCCCCCCAGTGTGGTGGCCCTACGACCAGATCGATCAAGACCGAGCAATCGCCGCGATCGAACCGGCGGCGCTCACACAAATCGCCACCAACCAAGGCACCACCATGGACGCGATCCTTGATGGTACAAGCGAACAAGGTGTCGAAGCCGCCCTCGACCAAGCCCCCTCATTCATCCTCGGCTCGGACACACTCGGGCGTTCCCTCGCAATACGCCTGCTCACCGGGGGAGGCATCTCGCTCACCATCGGGATCTGTGCCGCTTTAATTTCAGTCGGAATCGGAACCGTCTACGGCGCCTTCGCGGCGTACATGGGGGGCAAGGTCGATTCCATCATGATGCGCATCGTCGATGTGCTCTACGGCCTCCCATACATCCTTCTGGTCGTCCTCCTCGCCGTAGCATCCAACGCGATGCTCGACGAATACCAATCCAGAGCAAGAACCAAAACAAGCTGGTCGATCAACCAGATCGTCGAGACCCAGTCCACAGCAACCGACCCGTTGACCAAGTCCGACGCGCGGATCATCTTTGAGAATAACCCAGAACTCCAAGACGACCTGATGCTCCAAGCCGCCCAGATCTATCCAAGGCGGGTCTTCTCCAACAGCACCCGAACCACCCTCGATGTGATGACCCTCCTGATCGCGATCGGAGGCGTCTCATGGTTGACGATGGCGCGTGTTATCCGGGGTCAGGTTCTCTCACTCAAGAATCAGCCGTTCATCGAAGCGGCTCGTGCACTGGGTTCACCCGGACACCGCGTCTTCATTCGGCACCTGCTCCCAAATCTCATCGGACCCATCGTCGTGTACGCGACGCTCGCCGTCCCGCAAGCAATTCTGCAAGAATCCTTCCTCAGTTTCCTCGGCATCGGTGTCAAACCGCCGCTCCCGAGTTGGGGAAATCTTGCCGCCGAAGGATTGAGCGAACTCAATACCTATCGAAGCCACTGGTGGCTGCTTTTCTTCCCTTGCGCCTTGCTTGGCATGACTTTACTCGCGATGAACTTCGTTGGTGAAGGACTCCGAGAAGCGTTCGATCCAAAGAGATCTCATTAACACAACCGCATTCATGACGCTAGAATGCCCCTCGGCATTCAAAGCCAAGAAGTATGTGACTCAAACCGGAATCCAATCTCATGCAAAACAAGTTCGGCCTCAAAGACTTCATCCTCATGCTCCTCGTCTCACTCGCTCTCGTGTTCTCCATCCTCGCGATGCGACAAGACGATCGACGCTGGAAACAAACGGAGAGCATGACCAAGAAAATTGGAACCATCGAACAACTGGTCACTCGTCTCGATGCCAAGCTCGAATCCGGGATTTCCATCTCAGGCACAAACAACGCCTCCAATAGCAATCGCCCGGTAAACCACGACGAATCATGGATCAAAGAAGAAGGCGTCCCAGTTCAGTGGTTCGATACCTACACCTTTGCCAGCGATCCCCGCAACGAACCAGACTACGCAATGGGTGGCACATTCAAAGAAACCTTCGAAGCCCAGCCATCCAAGCTCACCCCGGTCCTTGGTGAAGATGTCTACGCCCGCCGCATCGGTGACCAGGTCTGTGAAACCCTCGCGGATTACAACCCTGAGACCCTCGAGCTTGAAGGCGCCCTCGCAGTGGCATGGCAGTACGATCCAGAAGGAGAATGGATCCGAGTCAAAATACGCGACAACGCCCGCTTCTCCGACGGCGAGCCTGTCACCGCTGAAGATGTCCGCTGGTCCTATCACGACTACATCAACAACCCCCAACTCGAAACCGAATCGCTCCGCTCGATCATGACCAAACTCGATCGCATTGAAGTTGTTTCCGACAAAGTCGTCGACATCTACTTTGTTGAGCCCGACGCCTACAACCTGCAGATGGCGATGGGATTCTACATCCTCCCCAAGCACTTCTACTCCACCTTCACCACCACGCAAATCAACCAGTCCACCGCACTCACGATGGGCTCAGGCCCGTTCAAGTTCGAGAGTCTGAATCCTGAAGACCAATGGACTCCCGGGACCGACATCACGCTCGTCCGCAATGAACAGTACTGGGGACCCAAACCAGCACTCGCATCGATGCGGTTTGATGTCATCACCGAAGATGTATCCCTGCTCACCTCATTCGTCAACGGCGAGACCCACATGATCCGTCCATCATCGCCGCAGTTTGTTGATAAATCAGCACAACCAGGCTGGGACGACAAGGCCTACTCCCTCAAATGGGTCAACATGCGCTCGGGATACTCCTTCATCGGTTGGCAGTGCGGCCCACGCAACGGCAAGCTCACCCCCTTCCACGACAAACGAGTCCGTCAAGCGATGACCCTCATCCTCGACCGCAAGCTCATGATCCGAGACATCTTCAGCGGGATTGGTGAGGTCGCCATCGGACCCAACAACCCGCCATCTCCAGCCGCAAACCCAGATCTTGAGCACTACCCATACGACCCCGCCCGCGCCCGCGAACTGCTCGCAGAAGCGGGATGGATCGACCGGGACGGCAACGGCGTCCTCGAAAACGAGAAAGGTGTCGAGTTCGTGTTTGAGTTCACCCGCGCCTCAGGCGGACAAACCATCGAACGCATGCAGAAATACCTCGTCGACCAGTGCGCCTCAGTCGGTATCCGATGCAACCCGAAGGTCGTCGACTGGTCCCTCTACGACCAGATCCTCAAGACCCGCGACTTCGACGCCATCACCCTCGCGTGGTCCGCGTCCGCTCCAGAGTCCGACCCCAAGCAAATCTGGCACACCGATGCCATCCAGAACCAAGGCCACAACTTCATCCAGTGGGACGCGGGACAAGACCAGTACATCGACGCAATCAAAACCACACTCGATACAGAAGAACGGATGAAAATATTCCACAAGTTCCACGCACTCATGCATGAGGAACAGCCTTACACCTTCCTCCGAGTCTCACCATGGCTCCGTTTCGTGTCCAAAGACTACGCCAATGTCCATACCTATCCAAAGGGTATCGAACAACGCGAGTACTACATGCCCGCCAACTGATCATCATCCGTTCCTGATCACCTGACGCGAGAAAGCGGGACCCATGGCCACCTATATCATCAGACGACTCCTCCTCATGATCCCAACCCTGATCGGGATCACTTTCCTTGTATTCATGATCATCGCCCTCGCTCCGGGTGGGATCGGCGCTTCCCTCAAAGTCGCCGGCGGACAAATGGAAGCGACCTCCGCGGCGGTCCGCGAAGCATACCTCGAGGACCGCTACGGCCTCGATGATTCGCCACCCGTCCAGTATGTCCGATGGTTAGGTCGTGTCTCCCCGATCAAGTTCGGAACACGCGACCAGATCGACCCGACAGGCGAGTTCATCCGCTCACCAAAGCTCCCCAAAGAACCCCCCCTATGGGAATGGTTCACCCCGAGCCTGACCGAGTACCCAGAATCATCCGGATTCGAGTTTGAAACCGACGCGACAGACCAAGAGAAAGTGCGGATTTTCCGCAGCCAAAACAACAAATACGCACAAGCTCGTGCCGGTCTGATTACCGCTAAGGCCTCTATGGATCAACTCCTTGGCTACGCCGCTGGTCAAGCCGATCTCAATGGCTTCCGCGATTCAAAGGGCAAGATCAAGTACAAGGTCATCAATAGGAACCGCTCGGTATTCGAGGACTCGCCCTCATGGGACAAGATCCAAGCCGCGGGACACACCCTTGTCACCAACTACACCATCGCCCAGAGCGAATGGGTCAAGCTCAAAGACATCTTCGACGCCCAGCCCTTCCCACAAGCCGGGATTGGTCTTGTTGGTTCTGTCTCGATTTCGTCTCCAGACTTCGGACGCTCGTTCACCAAATCACGCCCCGTCGTTGACCTCATCAGCGACGCGCTCCCTATCACCATTCTGCTCAATCTGATCGCGCTCCCCATCATCTACTTCATCGCGATCCCCTGTGGTATGCTCGCAGCTGTCCGCGCAGGATCACTCTTTGACCGCCTCTCCGGCGCATTCTTCATTGGTCTCTGGTCGTTCCCCATCCCATTAGCAGGCGTCCTCTGCATCGGATACCTCGCCTCCAACGAATACCTCGGGATGTTCCCCGTCGCAGGACTCCACGACGCAGGCTCCGACGGCTTCACCTACCTCCCAACCTTCGCAGGCGGGTTCGAACGCGGATACCTCCTCGATCTGATCTGGCATGTCTGCCTCCCGATCCTCTGTCTCGTCTACGGCGGATTCGCGGTGCTCTCCAAGCAAACCCGCGCCGCGATGCTCGACAATTTCAACATGGACTATGTCCGCACCGCCAAAGCAAAGGGGGTCTCGAGCAACAACATCATCTTCGCGCATGTCTTCCGCAACTCGCTGCTCCCACTCATCACCATGTTCGTCTCGATCTTCCCCGCGATGCTCGCGGGATCAGTCGTCATCGAACAAATCTTCACCGTCCCAGGAATGGGCCGCCTCACCCTCGAATCCATCAACCTCCGTGACCGCGAACTCCTGCTCGCCAACACCATGATGATCTCCGCCGTGAATCTCCTGGCGCTCCTGCTTGCCGATATTCTCTATGCCTTTGCCGACCCAAGGATCAGTTTCAAATGAGCAAGAACGCCGACCAACTCCAAGAAACACTCGACTCCGTCACCGGCGTTCAGCTTGCCCAAGGCATCGGACATACCGAAGTCAAAGGCTTCTGGGCCGATGCGTGGGGTCATGTCCTCACCCGTCCCGCCGCCGTCGCCGGCATTGTCTGGGTCGCGATCGTCGCGTTCTTCGCAATCTTCGCGCCACTCCTCGCCTCAGGACACCCCCTGATGGCTTGGCCTTTGAATCCCGACGGCTCAACAGGATCGATGTCCTCTCCTCTCCTCAGCACCCTCAAATCTTCTGATGTCGTTCTCATGTTCTGGGGATTGATGGCACCCGTTATTCTCCTTGCACCGATCAAAAACTTCCCGACCGGCCCGCGGTTGCGATTGATCATCGCCGCTGGAGCACAATCCGGGATCATGGTGATCCTCGCGCGTCTCACCGAATCATACTTCACCGCCCGTGACGCCTCGGACACAATCCGGGACCTCGCACAGTCCGACATGTTCATGCCCATCGCGGTGATCATCATCGCCGCGGTCAGCGCGATCCCGTTCATATTGATTTCGATTCTCGCCTACCAGAGCTGGGCGCGATCATTCTTCGTACTCGCTGGTGCCGTGGTGATGGGGCTCATCATCTCGTGGAAATGGTCACCAGAGCTCTACCGTTACGATTACCGCGAAAAAGAATCCGATGGCAAAATCCGCGTCGTCTACACAGTCATCCCGTTCTCGCCCGATCAATCCGAGACCGCGATGTTCAACAGAGCACCAGGCGCGACCCCAATGGACGCGATGTGGGATCGACTCGAACTATCCGAGAGACTCACCGCCAACCGAGCAGCGGTCTACGACGACAATGAACTCGCCGCGATCCCTGTCAGAGAAGACCATTACGAGCGACTCAGTGAGATCGCCACCTCAATCGAACCACTGACTTCTGAGCACATCTTCGACTATCTCGACACACTCCGATCCAACTCCCCAGCAACACTGCTCGATCTCCGCGAGTCGATCAAGTCAAACCCCGCGCCGTCCCATTATCTCGGGACCGATACGCTCGGGCAAGATGTGTTCTCGCAGATGCTCCACGCGTGCCGCCTCGCGATCTCCATCGGGTTCATCTCCACCGGGATCGCCGTCGTCATCGGAGTAACGATCGGATCACTGATGGGATACTTCGGTGGTTGGGTCGACCTCGTTCTCTACCGCTTCGTCGAAATGTTCATGGCAATCCCGGTCCTCTTCCTCCTGATCGTCGCCGCGGGTGTGCTCCCAAGAAACACCTATGTCATGATGGCGATTATCGGATGCTTTACATGGACCGGTGCCGCCCGATTCATCCGCGCCGAGTTCATGAAACTCCGCGAGACGGATTATATCCAAGCCGCCAAAGCGATGGGGCTCCCCCTCTGGTCAATCCTCTTCAAGCACATGCTTCCCAACGGCGTCACCCCCGTGCTCGTCGAATCCTCATTCCTCATTGCCGCAGCAATCCTGATCGAAGCCACCCTCAGCTTCCTCGGACTCGGACCCACGGGCCAAGCAAGCTGGGGATCCCTCCTCCGCAACGCTTCAGGTGAGACCGGTTCCTTCGTCTGGTGGCTCGCCATCTTCCCAGGAGCCGCGATTTTCTTCACGACCCTCGCGTACAACCTCATCGGCGAGGCCCTCCGCGACGCGATTGATCCGAAACTCAAGAAAGCCCGCGTATAATCACGCCGTGTTCATATCCCAGGAACTCCCATGACCCAAACAGCAACCCATTCGACCATGAACACAAACACCAAAACTGATACGCCCCTGATGCAGGTCAAAAGCCTCGCTGTCTCCTTTGACAACGGCTCAGGCCCCCGCATCCAAGCAGTCGACGGCGTCAGCATGACCGTCTACCCCCGGCAAACCCTCGCCGTTGTCGGTGAGTCCGGGTGCGGCAAGTCCGTCACCTCCATGAGCTCGATGCAACTCATCCCGCGACCACCAGGACGCTTCGATCGCGGTGAAATCACCTACCGCATGGAAAACGGCAAGCTGGTCAATCTCATGACCCTCACCGAACACCAGATGCGTTCCGTGCGAGGCAACGAGATCGCGATGATCTTCCAAGAGCCCATGACCTCCCTCAACCCCGTCTACACCGTCGGCGACCAGATCATCGAAGCAATCTCCCTTCACCAAGATGTCACCGCAAAAGAAGCATGGAAAATCGCGGTCCGCTCGATGGACGATGTCGGCATCCCCGATCCCGAAGGTCGAATGAAGGCTTACCCGCACCAGTTCTCAGGTGGTATGCGCCAGCGCGTCATGATCGCGATGGCCCTCGCGTGCCAGCCCCGTCTGCTCCTCGCCGACGAGCCAACCACCGCGCTCGATGTGACCATCCAAGCGCAGATCCTCGAACTCATCAAAGACCTCAAAGCAACCCGCGATATGGGTGTCATCCTCATTACCCACGACCTCGGAGTGGTTGCTGAAAATGCAGATGTCGTCTGCGTCATGTACGCCGGTCGCGTGGTGGAATACGCCAATGTCTACGACCTCTTCGACAACCCAAGACACCCCTACACCCGAGGCTTGCTCGCATCGATTCCCAAAATCGGTGTCGACCACGATCGCCTCATCACCATCGATGAGATCGTCGACAATCCAGAAGAGTTCAAGAAACTCCCAGGCGCAGAGAAGGGGGTCACCCCATGGTGGCCTTGGAACCAGCCGCCTCAAGATTTGGTCAAGCTCGACCAACCCGCGGGAGACTACCACCTACAGGAAGTCGCCAAGAATCACTGGGTCGGTGTCTGGCACACCAAAGGCGTTGTGGGCGATGAGTCGCCAGCGCCCCAGCTCAACTTCCGCGTAGTCGACAACGCCTAAGCCGTTCCGAGGACGCCCATGCGTGCATTGCTCATCGTCGATCGACTCTTTGCCCAGCACGAACGCGCGATGCTCGAACGCACATCCATTGGTCTTTTGGACGAAGGCATCGAGACCCGGCTCGTGGTTCCCGACCTCGGTATATTCAACACCACCAAACTCGGTATCCTCGCGCCACAAATCAAATACAAAGACCGCGGACTCGCCTTCACCCTCAAGATCCGCGCCGCCAACATCATCCGTGAACTCACCAGCGATCGCGGTTCCCCAGACTGGGATATCGTCCACGCATTCGGAGGCCAATCATGGGCTCTCGCCCATGAACTCGCCAAATCACTCAACGCCGCGATGGTCCTCGAACTTTGGCGAGCCGGCCTCATCCCACGCGCCACCCAGTTCGTCAAAAACACGCCACTCAACTGCATGATCACCGCGCCAGACAAAACAATCGTGCGCGCCGCGATCGATTCGGGTGCAAGGCTCCCAATCCAGGTCGCGCCATGGGGCGTGCCCGTCCCCTCGGTCCCACGCAAGATCCTCCGCGAAGACCACGGTATCTCCATCGTCTTCCAATCCTCCGGACGCGCCAAGACCGAATGCACCGCAGCATTCGATGGCATCCTTGATGCAATCTCCGGAAACGACAACATCCACTTCTTCGTCAACCTCCACGCCGCCCAGCGATCCTCGCTCTGGTCCCGCGCGAAGAAAGCCAACGCGCTCAGCCAGCTCACGCTCATCGATAAAATCGAAGAACAACGCGACCTCGCCCTCAATGCGGACTTCCTCATCTACCCCGACACCATCCACGAACACCGATCACTCTTGTACGAAGCAATGGGCAACGCGATGTGCGTCATCGCATCAACCGCTGAACAAAGCACGAGTTTGATCGAAAACGAAACCGCCGCGATTGTCCACCGTGCGAGCCCAACTCAGTGGTCCAACACCCTCAAGGATCTGATCTCCGACAAAGACCGTGCACGCACACTGGGAACCAACGCCTGGGCGCAGATCCGCGATCACCGCAAGGTCTCCACCCACATCGGCGCGACCGTCGATGCCTATTCTCAGCTTGTCCCCACAGCTGTATAACCAAGCGCATCCTCCGATAATCAACGACAGTCCCATCAGCATCCACGCATCCAGTCCGCTAACCCTTGTATTCATGCAGTTTGTGAGGTTTGCACCGTCGATCCGCTTTGATCCGTCTGTTCCTGTGGTACATTCTCTATGGTGGTCCAGTCATCCCCCCGCGCCGTACTCGGCTCATGACCACCCAGCGCGAATACACATCGGAGTTCAAAGATGAAAACTAAACTCACCGCAGCCCTTCTCGCAGTTCTCTGCGCGACTTCCGCAAACGCTCAGCACACCAGCGCCTCGATCCGTTCAACCAAGATCATCGAGATCAACCCAGCCGGATTCCCAACCACCCAAACCCGCGGCGTACAAGTCCGCTTCAACCGCTACGAAACCGGAGACCTCGCAGGCACACAAGCCGCCGATGGCTCCGTCACATGGAACGGATCACAACGCGAAGCAATGGGGGGGCAAGACGCACCAGCACGCATCCTGATCCGCGCATTCGATGGCGTCTTCTCCATCGATCCATTCGTCCCGCTCCCCGAAGGCAACGAGGACATCGCCAACCTCCTGTTCAACGGCGTAACCCTCGAAACCAACCACATCATCTTCGGACACAACCGCATCGAACGCGTCGAAAAACTCATGAAGATCCTCGAAGTCGCACGCCACAACTGGCTCCGCAACAACGGATTCTACGGCGTCCAATCCGTCACCAGCTCGCGCTCAACCGGTGAAGCACGAACCGAAGCATCGCTCCCAGAACCAGCCGCAAGCTTCCGCATCCCAGCCGATGTTCCCCGCGGCAAATCCAACGAGCAGGTCAACACAGACGACTCAAACGCCCGCTCAATCGCAAGCAACCTGCTCAGTGGCGACGAACCCGTCCGCATCTCGCTCCCCTTCGGCACAGCACCCGATGTCGTCGCAAGTGTGGAAGCACGAAACCAAGCCGTACCAGAAGCGACCACAGAGGAAGCAACCCAAGAACTCGCTTCCAACGACTGAACGCGTAAACTACAGGCGTGACCAACCGCCTTCCATTTGATCCCAGCAAAATGACCCGGAAAGACCGATCCCCGGCTGCCGATAGCAGCCGGGGTCTTTCTCCGTCTGGGGACAAACCACTCACCGTCACACAACTCGCCGCGACCATCGAATCCGCGATCAAGTCCGCCTTCCCAACCAAGGTCCGCGTCATTGCTGAAGTCAGCTCCGTCACCAACCGGACGCATTACTACTTCACCCTCAAAGACCAGAACGCGACCATCTCCGCCGTCTTCTTCGCATCCGCCGCCAAGCGATCCCGCTCCATCCCAACCCACGGCCAACAAGTCATCGCAACCGGCAAACTCGACTACTACGCCCCAAGCGGACGCCTGAGTCTCATCGTCGACAAACTCGAACCCGTCGGAGAAGGCGATCTCGAACAACGCTACAAAGCACTCTGCGACGACCTCCGCGCGCGAGGATGGTTCGATCCGCTCACCAAAAAACCACTCCCGATCTTCCCACGCTCCATCGCCATCATCACCAGCGCGACCGGCGCCGCGCTCCAAGATGTTCTCGACACCGCAAACAAACGCTGCCCCGCCGTCAACATGCTCATCGTCGATGCGAGAGTCCAAGGCGACCAAGCCAAATCACAAATCGCCGCCGCGCTCAACCAGATTTCCAAACAACACAAACAACTCGGTATCGACGCGGTCATCCTCACCCGCGGCGGCGGATCGCTCGAAGACCTCTGGGCATTCAACGAACCCATCGTCGCCAAAGCGATCCACGATTGCCCCGTCCCCATCGTCGCCGCGATCGGTCACGAGACCGACACAACCATCGCCGAACTCGTCGCCGACGAACGCGCCGCGACCCCAACGCAAGCCGCGATGAAACTCGTCCCGGATCGCGCCGCCCTCTACGAACAGATCGATTCGCTGACCCGTCGTTTGAGTCGCGAACTGAGCACAACCCTCGCCCAGCACACCAACCACCTCAACCGTCTTTCAAACGCCGGCCCCCTCGCCAACCCCGCACGCCTGATCGAATCCTCAGCAAGCAAACTCCCAACGCTCATCCATCGCCTCACTTCTGCGATCTCCCAAACCCAATCAAAGTCCTCCCGCACACTCGACACCCTCGCCCTCCGTCTATCCAAACACCAGCCCGCCGCCGTCCACGCAACCCGGCGCGAGCACATCGCAGGCCTCACCAAACTCCTCACCAACGCGATCCACACCCGCATCAACCTGCTCGATACCCAGCTCTCCGCATCACAACGCGAACTCAACGCGATCGGTCCCCGCCAAGTTCTCGCGCGCGGCTTCTCCCTGACCACCGCCGCCGATGGATCCCTCGTCTGCTCCACCAAAGACCTCAAGACCGGCGACCAACTCACCACCCATCTGAAAGACGGCCAGGTCCACTCAACCGTCTCCAACAAAGACGCCAAATCAAAGCCGTCATCGAAATCCAAACCAAACAAACAACCATCTCCAGAACCCAACCTTTTCGGAGCCCCCAACCAATGAGCAAAAAACCAAAATCCGATCAACCCCGTTATGAGGACCTTGTCTCCCAGATCGAAACCCTCGTTGACAACATCGAATCCGGAGAACTCGGTCTCGAAGAGTCCATCAAGGGATACGAGCAAGGAACCAAGCTCATCAAGCAAGCGCGAGCGATCCTCGACCAAGCCCAGCAACGCGTGGAAGCGATCGATCTGAATCAGGCCGAAGAATCGAGCGAATGAGCCCGCTGAGCCGATGAAAGTGACCCATGCCTGACGCACTGATCATGATCCTCCCCAAGCTCATCACCCTCGGCTTTGTCATGGCCTTCGGTGCCTCCATCGGTTCGCTCGTCAATGTCCTCGTCTACCGCCTCCCGCTCGGTCTGGATGTCGTCAGTCCCACCTCACGCTGCCCAAAGTGCAACACCAAACTCACCTGGCGCGAGAACATCCCCATATTCGGATGGATCATCCTCCGCGGCAAATGCCGATTCTGCAAAGACAAAATCTCACCCGAATACCCGATCGTCGAAACCATCGTCGCCGTGCTGTTCGGATTGCTCTACGCCATGTGCTTCATGGTCAATGACAACGCCACCCTCTTCGGATTTCATATCAAACCCGAGTGGGCACTCAACGGCCCAGCCATGACCTGGCCAACTCTCGTCATCCTCTTCGTCCTCATGGGTTCACTCGTCGCGATGACCATCATCGACGCACGAACCTACACCATCCCCCTCGTCCTCACCTGGGTTCCCGCGATCGTCGCGTTGATCTTCCACACAGGACACGCCATCTGGTTTGAAGTCTCGCGCGGATCACTCACCCAAGTCATCCCCGGCTACTGGAACTTCACCGACTCCAACAGCCGATGGTTCTCCGCAGAAGGATTCCTCTGGTCCATCCCAACCTCCGGACTCCACGGCTGGAGATTCATCGGGATCATGATCGGAGCCGCAGTCGGTCTCCTCATCGCCAACCTGCTCCTCAAGTTCAAAGTCCTCGACAGAAGCTTCGGCGACTACGACCAATGGCTCGAAAAACACAACAGCGCACTCGCCGAATCAATCAAAGACGATCCCGAATCCGAATCCCCATCAGAGCCAAAGCATTCCGACGCGCAGGAATGGATCATGTATCCCTACGCACGCCGCGAGATGGTCCGCGAGCTCGCGTTCCTCGCGCCCGTCGCCCTCTTCGCATTCTTCGGCGGCTGGCTCGCCGTCACCCTCGTGACCAACATGGCAGGCCCCTACACACTCAACCCCGCAACCGGAGCGATGATCCCCCCGATCAACGCGCCACTCTGGTTGATCGTCTTCTCAGGAGTCCTCGCCGGGTACCTCATCGGTGGGGGAGTCGTCTGGGCCGTGCGAATCCTCGGCTCAATCCTCTTCAACAAAGAAGCGATGGGACTCGGAGATGTCCACATGATGGCCGCCGTCGGTGCGTGCATGGGATGGATCGATTCGGTCCTCGCGTTCTTCCTCGCCGCCTTCGTTGCACTGGGGATCGCAGCGTTGGGGGCCCTCGGCAAGGGCAAGCTCTCCCGCGCCATGCCCTACGGCCCATCCCTCGCCATCGCCACCCTCCTCGTCCTCTTCGCCAAACCCATCATCGAATGGGGACTCGGACGAATCATGGGAATGGACACCCCCTTCAGTTTGCCCTAAACCTTGTAAGATCAGGGCGCAACCAACCATGCAAACCGGTCGTAAACCGGATACAGTACAGTGACAGAAAAACACACAGCAAACCCCAAGCCCCGGAGCTCACGAATGATCCGCTCATTGAACAGAAAACTTGGACTCACCATCCTCTCCGCAGTCGTCCTCACCGCCTTTGCAGGCTGTAAGACCGTCTCCCAGCGAGACTACGACGCCGCGATCGAAGAGAACACCACCCTCCGCGACCGCATCGCAGCCCTCCAAGCATCCGCCGACCAAGCCGGCAACGCCAACCAGTCCTACATCGACCAAAACAACGATCTCCGCAGCGAAAACCAACGCCTCAGCGACGCACTCGCCGCATCCCGCGCCAACCCAGCAACCGGATTCGAAGGCATCAATGGCGTCGACATCGGCCGCCGTTCAGGTGGAGAGATTGTCGTCGGGGTCGAAGCGGATGTCCTCTTCAACTCCGGTTCAGCAGACCTCCGCAACGATGCCAAAGCAACCCTCGACCGCGTCGCAGGCGTCCTCAAATCCACCTACGCCAACAACATGATCCGCATCGAAGGCTACACAGACTCCGATAAACTCGTCAAAACCAAAGCCAAGTGGCAGACCAACGAGAACCTCTCCGCGGCCCGCGCCCTCGCTGTGGAATCCTACCTGGTCGGGAAAGGCGTCGATAACGACAAGGCCTACTCCGCAGCATTCGGTCCCTCCAACGCCCGCGCGACCAAGAAAGACTCACGCCGAGTCGAAATCGTCATTCTTGGCAACTAAACAGGCCCCCAAAACATGACTATTTCGATTGAGCGGGTATAATCCCGCCGCTTCGGGCTATTGGCGCAGTTGGCTAGCGCACCAGTATGACACACTGGGGGTCACAGGTTCGAGTCCTGTATAGCCCATTTCAAAACACGGCCTCGCACCTCGCGAGGCCGTTGTTCTTCCAGAAGAATCACCATTCTCAGGAAGAGCGACAACAAAATACGCCACCTTAGCTCAGTTGATAGAGCAGCTGATTTGTAATCTGCAGGTCCTCGGTTTGAGTCCGAGAGGTGGCTTTTGGGCATTCAAACGAATACCCTCACAGTCGATACACGGGCGTGTATCCAAGCGGCCAAAGGGCGGGGATTGTAAATCCTCTTGCATTAGCATTCGGTGGTTCGAATCCACCCGCGCCCACTTCTTCAAGAGCCTCCCCCCCCAATCAAACGGGACAGGGAGGCTTTTTCACGCGCAAAAATTACCGCTCTCAGTCCCAGACTTTCAGGACCTTCGCTTCATTCCCACCCCATAAAACCCGATCCGAACAGTGAAGTACCCAATTTTAGACTTCATGGAGGCACGCAATGCCCTTTCGGTTGGTTCAAAAATCCGCATCGCCACGCATCCCGAGCGTTGCGTCCATCTCCTCCTCGATGCTCCTCGTCATCGCGGCGATCACGCTATCAGTGGGGGGCCTCACTTGGCTCACCCTCTCAGATCTCCGTACCGAATCCCGAGTGCAGTACACCACATCGATCTCGAAGAACATCGAACTCATCGCATCGCAAACAGAACTCGCTCTCCAAGACGGCGACCTCACCAGAATCCGCAGACTCCTCCTCGATGCCCAAGCAACAGGCCTCTACCACCGCCTCTCGATCCGATACGCCAACGACCAAACCCTTGTCTCGACCGATGTCGGTGATGCCTACCGCGAAACACTCCCGGAATCATGGGGAGAATCCGCGGTCCCCTTCCAGCGTGTATCCCGGTTCGATCCCGCCATCAATCAGTTGGTGATCCAAGAACCATTGCAGATCTCAAAGGCAGACAACGCTGTTCTCATCGCTGAGTCCATGCCCCTTGCGCAGCAGGCGATGCTCTGGAAGTTCGAACTCGCCGCGATGATCACAAGCTTCAGCGGCGTGCTCCTCGGACTCCTCGCATGGCTCCAGTTCCGCCAGCGCCCCGCGCCACTCGTCGCGATCCGCAACGCGCTGGGAACCTACGCACAAGGACAAAAAAGCACCCCGTCGCTCATGGTCTCCTCCAGTCTGGGCCCTGAAGCCCAAGCATTCAATGAACTTCTCGAAGAACGCGACACACTCAGCGAACGCATCGCGATGTTCGACTGCGAGCATTCAATCGGAAGCATCTCTTCAGATTCATTCGGTCTATCAAGCGTCTGCGCCTCGCTCTCGCAAGGCATGATCGTGCTCGACGCCAACATGAACATCCAGTTCATCAACGGCTCAGCAGCCGCATATCTCGGCGCCGACTCATCCATGTCAATCGGGAAATCAATCACCGATATCGATCCTGAGGCGATCCTCGTGCCAACAGCCAAGCGAATCCTCAATCCAGATGCACCGCGTCGACAGGTCATTGAAATCGAGCTCCAAGAAAGCTCCGCAATCCTGAAAACCACATGCTCAAGGATCACCCGCGACGAGGACACACTCTGTCTCATTTTCCTCGAAGACATGACCCAGCAGCGTCACGCCGACGAATCGCTCAACGCGTTCATCGCCCAGACCACCCACGAACTCCGCACGCCGCTGACCAACATCCGCCTCTATGCCGAGGAAGCCATCGACGCCGGTGCGGGCGACGAAGAGTTCCGCTCCAACGCCTTCAACATGATCAACTCCGAGTCCCGCCGTCTCGAGCGTCTGGTCTCCGACATGCTCTGTGTTTCAGAGCTCGAAGCCGGGTCGATGCAGATCCGCAAAGACAGCGTCCGTCCAGAAGCGATGTTCGAGGAACTCGAACGCGACTACGCGCCGCAAGCGGAATCCAAAGAGATCAGCCTGGTCTTCGATCTACCGCCCAAGTTCCCAACGCTCGAAGCCGACCGCGACCGTCTTGGTCAAGCGATCCACAACCTCATGGGCAACGCCCTCAAATACACCCCCTCCGGCGGAACCGTCACCGTCAAGGTCGAGTTCGACCCTTCAGACGCGATGACAGTCCGAGTCTCCGACACCGGTATAGGCATCTCGCTCGAAGACCAATCAAGAGTCTTCGAACGCTTCTGCCGAGCAAACGATCAACGCATCAACTCCATCTCAGGCACAGGCCTCGGACTCTCGATCACCCAAGAAATCGTCAAAATGCACGGCGGCCAGATCTCCGTTGAATCCGAACTCGATCACGGCTCCACCTTCATCATCACAATCCCATCAGGCCGAAACACCGCGAGCAAAGCCGCCTAATCAATCTCAACAAGGGAAGGAGCAGAACCATGATGACTTTCGAACAACAATCCATCGGCGCCGTCAGTGTTCTGCGCCCAATCGGTCCAATCGCAAACGCCGAAGATTCCGCACAGCTTTCCGATCAAGCCGTCCAACTCATCCGAAAGTCCCTAGGCCGTTTCGTTCTCGACGCTTCGGAACTCTCGTATGTCGATTCAACCGGCCTCGAAACATTGGTTGAGATCGCACAGCAACTCAACGCCTTTGGTCAGGCACTCAAAATCTGCAGCATGGGAGAAACCCTCTCCGAAACCATCCGTGTCACACACACGACTGAATCATTCGAACCTTTCCCGCAAGTCCAGGACGCGGTCCGGAGCTACCGCTAATGTCGTCCAACGAATCAAAATTTGATGCAGCATTCACGGATGTCAACGCCGTCATCGAACAGTCCGCGTCCCGCCCGCGACTCGTCGGTGAAGTACTGATCGCCGAAGGCCACCTGACCGAAGAACAACTCGAAAAAACCCTTACCGAGCAACGCACCAGCGGTAAAAAACTCGGCGAACTCCTCATCAGCTCAGGGACCGTCTCCGAATCCGTCCTCCTGCATTCGCTCGCACGCTGCCTCGGTGTCAAAGGTATCAAACTCCGCCACGGTCTCATCGACCCATCGCTCATCAGTGTCATCTCACCAGACGAGTGCGAACGATACAAAGTCCTCCCGATGTTCCGCGTCCACGGCAAACTCACCGTTGCGATGGCCGAACCCCAAAACCTTCCCCTCGTCGACCAACTCTCCACCAAAACCGGACTCCAGATCATCCCGGTCCTCGCGTTCGAGAACAACATCCTCGAGTTCGTCCGCAAATACTCCGCAGGTGATGTGGACATCGATGAGTTTTTGACCACCCTGACCGAAACAGATGTCGAAGTCGTCGAACGCGAAGCCATCGACGATGATCCAACCACCGACCTCTCCCAAATGGTCGAGGGGTCCCCGATCGTCAACCTCGTGAATGTCGCGATGCTCAGCGCCGTCAAGGACGGCGCGTCGGATATCCACATCGAACCCGACAAGGGCGGCACACGAATCCGCTACCGAATCGACGGCACACTCCGCGAACTGATGCACTCACCCATCGGTATGCACTCCGCGATCGTCTCACGCGTCAAAATCATCGGGAAGATGGACATCTCCGAAAAACGACTCCCCCAAGAAGGCCGCGTGCGGATCATCGCCGACGGTCGAGAAATTGACCTCCGCGTCTCCAGTCTCCCCACACTCCTCGGCGAAAAGCTCGTGATCCGTGTGCTCGACAAAGCAAACCTGAATGTCCGCATGGAAGAGCTCGGGTTCCGCCCAGAACTCCTCGAACGCTTCAAGAAAACACTCAAACTCCCGCACGGCATGCTCCTGGTCACCGGTCCTACAGGATCAGGAAAAACCACAACGCTGTACTCCGCGCTCGATCTCCTCCGCTCACCAGAAACAAACATCGTCACCGTCGAAGACCCCGTCGAATACCAACTCGATATGGTGAACCAGGTCCAGGTCCACGATGGGATCGGTCTGAACTTCGCACGCACCCTCCGCTCAATCCTCCGTCAAGACCCCGATGTCATCATGATCGGTGAAATCCGCGACGAGGAAACCGCAACAGTCGCAATCCAAGCATCACTCACCGGCCACGCGATGCTCGCGACCCTGCACACCAACGATGCGCCCGGAGCCATCTCCCGCATGGTCGACATGAATGTCGAGCCCTACCTCCTCTCCGCAGCACTCAACGGCGTCGTCGCCCAGCGGCTCGCAAGAACCGTCTGTCCAAGCTGCTCAACAAGCTACTACCCAAGCGAACAAGTCCTCGAAGACGCCGGCCTTTCGCACATGACCGGTCGGCCATTCCGCAGAGGCACAGGCTGCGCCACCTGCCACGACACCGGATGCAAAGGCCGAATGGGCATCTACGAGTTCATGGAAGTTACCCCCGAGGTCCGCCGTCTCATCTACGAAGGCGTACCCAAGAACAAGGTCCGCACGCTCCTCAAATCACAGAACCAGCTCTCCCTCCGAGAAGAGGGCGTCAAGCTCGCAATCGCGCACCACACCAGCCTCGAAGAAATCCTTTCGGTGACCAAGGTCGATGACGCCGAAGAAGCGGCACCGATCGACACCCCAAGGAGCGCCGCATGAAGTTCTCCTATGAAGCCTACACAAAATCCGGCGCACCCAAGAGCGGCTCTATCGAAGCCGCAGACCAGCGAGATGCCGAGGAAAAACTCCGCCGGAAAGACCTCCTCGTCACGAAAATCCATCGTGAAGGTGGTGCCGCAGGCAAGGCAAAGACGACCAACTCAAGTTCCAAGTCAAAGAACGGGAACAAGAACAACACAAAGATTTCCGTCAAGGTTGTTTCTGAGTTTGCGCGCGAGCTGTCCGTGCTCGTCTCTACGGGAACGCCGCTTGTTGATGCGATCCATTCCCTCGAAATGCAGGCAAAGGCCGAGAAATGGAAAGCAGTTCTCGAACGCCTCCGCTCTCGCCTCGAAGAGGGTGATTCACTCTCAGACGCGATGCAAATCCAGCACGAAATCTTCGGCCCAATCTTCTGCTCGCTCTCAGCAGCAGGGGAGTCCGGCGGAAACCTCGATGTGATGCTCAATCGCGTCAGCAAACTCCTCCGCCAAGAAGCCAAAATCCGCGCCAACATCGCCGGCGCGATGATGTACCCGATCCTGCTGACCGCAATCTCCGCGATCGTGCTCTCCGTGATGATCGGTCTCGTGCTCCCACGATTCGCCGACCTCTTCGCATCCCTCGACACAGAACTCCCCCCGACCACAGCGTTCCTCATGATGCTCTCCGACATCCTCCGCGCATACTGGTGGGCAATCTTCCCAGGCATCGCGCTCGCCGCAGGGGGCCTCGTATTCTGGTTCCGTTCTGATAAGGGAAGGGCCGTCGCCGAGACATACATTCTCAAAGTACCAGTCCTCGGAAACACACTCTGTTCGATCCAAACCGCCAGAATTTTCCGCGTCCTCGGCTTGCTCGTCGAATCAAAGGTCCCCATCCTCGAATCCATCGAACTCACGCGCCGATCCGTCAGCAACACCCTCTACAAAAACCTACTCACCAAAGCCGAAGAGTCCGTCACAATCGGTGAACCCGTTTCCACAGCATTCTCAACCGGAAACCTCATCGTTCCCAGCGCGGTCGAAGCCGTGAGAAACGCGGAGCAGTCCGGTCGGATGGGCCCGGTAATGATCCAACTCGCCGACTACCTCGACGAAGAGAACGAAACCGTTATCAAATCAATCTCATCGCTCATCGAGCCAATCATCATGATTGGTTTGGGGATCATGGTCGCGTTCATCGCCATCAGCATGTTCCTCCCCCTCTTTGACCTCACAGCATCGGCGGGGCAATAACCATGAACCCAAAGCACTTCTCTCCCATCGGGATCGACTTTGACTACAACGAGTTCCGCGCCGTTCAGATGAACATCTCATCGCATGAGAACCCCCTGACCACCGCGGTCGCCACGATCGCACGCCAGGGTTCACGCAACCTCGTCCCATCCACAGAAGAACTCAACACGCTCGCCCAAACCCTCGCTCAGCGAGGATTCGTCGGCAACCGGGTCTCCATCGCGGTCCCAAAGGAATGCTCATCGTTCCACATCCTCGAGCTCCCACCCCAAGGCTCAGGCGCACCCATCACCCAACTCGCGCTCCTCGAAGCCCAGCGATCCGGTGCACACAAAACCAAGGATCTCCAAATCGGGTACTGGACGCAGCCGCCCAAAAACCCACCATCCAAACACCCCTCGCCGTACTACACTATTGCATGCGAGACCGAGCCGCTCGATCATCTCATCGACCAGTTCGAGTCCGCGCAGCTCATGCCCGTTAAAGTTGAGCCGATCGAGACCGCCCTCGTCCGCACCGCAACTTCCCACAGCGAGTTTATTGAAGGCTCAATCCATTGCATCGTGGACATCGGATGGGATCACTCATGGGCCGTCATCACCCTCGGCAGCACCCCCGTCTACACACGAAAAATCGATCTCGGAGCTTCACGCATCCGCCGCCAGCTCATCGACGACCACGCGATGCCTGTCCACGCAATCAATGTACTGCTCAACCCGAGATCATCAACGCTTAATCGCGAATCAAAGGTCGATCGGATCCTCTCAACCCTGCTCACCCCCTTGCTCTCACAAACGATGGATCAACTCGATACCGCCCTGACCTATGTATCTCAGCAACACCGCTTCGCCCCCTTCGGCGTCGTGTTCCGTTCAGGCTACTACGCCCACCTCAACCAAGTCGCCCACGCCACCGCCCAACGGACCGGCATGCCCACCATCGCACTCTCAACCCACCCAGAATCCGATGGCACCAGCTACGAAACCGTCACGCCGTTCGAGTACACACTCTCCCCGCGACTCAACATCGCCGCCGGATTGGCAATGGGGGCCGCAGCATGAATCATTCCAGAACACCGGTCCACGGACCAAACCTGCTCCCGCTGTCAAGAACCACCGCACGCCGCCGTGAATCCGCGACCCGAAACTGGACGCTCGCGTTGGTCGCTCTGGTGCTTCTGGTTGTCATGCCAGCGATCATCGTCTGCATCAACTTCCGGACTACAAAGCCCGCTGATACCGGGCATGTCACCCGCTTCGTCAACGATCTCCAGCAGCTCCAAAGCTCGCTCCCAGAACTCAAGCAGCAACTCGTCAAGCTCGAAATCCAATCCGAGTCACAACTCCGCGCGCAGACCCGAATTCAGTGGACCAGTGTTCTGGAGCATCTCGCCGGGATCGCACCGTCCCATGTCAGAATCCACACTTTCAACGCGTCGATCCAAGCCAACGACGAGTTCGAGCGCATCGAGCTCAGCATCCAGGTCCACACCGCGAGTCTCTCGCAAGCGAGAGAGTTCCTCGTGGTACTGGAGAACTCAGGCGTGTTCGATCAGGTCAGCATGCTCGATTCCCGTCGGACATCCACAGGCGAGAACTCACCAGTCAACTCGACGATCCGCGCGGAGATCAAAACCAAGGCCGCCCCGGAGCCAACCCCATGAATTACAAATCAATCGCTCCATCACACATCCATGCCGCCGGATCAACCATCGCAATAGCCCTCGTCGCCATCAGCGGCTACAGCGTCTATACATCATGGCAATCCCGCCAATCCGGGATCGAATCCTCGCAAATCAGACTCAGCCAAGTCTCCGAAGAACTCTCAAACGCCCAGCAAGAGCGTGGGAGACTCACAAACCAGATCTCGAATCTACAATCCATGGTTGAAGAAGATCGTGATGTCATCGTTCCAACCAGCATCAACGAACTCGCCGTCGAAATCGTCGCCCTCGCCGAGCAACACAAACTCGAGCTCGATCAGTTCGAGCCAAGGGCACCGATAACCATCGATGGCAACACACACCATCCGATCATCATCCGCTTGACATCACCCTACAAATCGCTCACCGATTGGCTCGATGAGATCCACGAGATCATGCCCGATATCCATGTCATGTCAATCGCCATCCGCTCCACCGGAACCGAGCCACTCGTGGTCACCTCGGATATCCAGTTCAACTGGTACAAACCCACCAAAGACCAACTTGTTCCCTAAAGAATCTCTTCTATCCGTTTGCATCGGGCCAGTTGATTTTGAACTGTTCTCTACATGGGACTCACAACAGAACGCAAAATCTTTCTCGGCCTGATGATCATCGCAGGGACCTCCCTCATTGTTGATCAGGCGATCCTTTCACCAAAGAGCGCCTCAGCCGATTCGCTCGCTGCCGGTGACATCGATTCGCTGCAAAACCAGCAGCTCATCGCAAGCATCGCCGCGCCGATCACCAAATCAGTGACCCAGGTGCTCAACGAACGCCTGAAGAACACCCAGCCGTCCGGCGAGGTCGATATCAATCCGGGGCAGCTCCAGCAGTTGTTCAGCCCGCCCGCAAAGCCAGCACCAAAGCAACCCCAAGCAACGCCAAAGACCACACTCGACCAGCCGGTCGTCGAAGCGATGCCAGCCCAAGTGACCCCAAACGATCTGCCGGTGCTCTCCGCAGTCATGCCCTCCCGCTCAGGTCAATCCGGAGCGATCCTCGATGGCACACTCTTCCGAATCGGTGAAACGACCCGGAATGGTTATAAGCTCATCAGCGTCGAGCAACGCCAAGTCGTTGTAGGACACGAAGGCAAAGAATACTGGGTTGTTTTACCCGCTTTTCATGAAGAATGAACTGTGTAAACCGCATAAACGGAACCCACCCCAAATCTATGGGAATCTCTGATCATCAAGCCTGAACACCATCACGAGAATCACCGATCTTCTCCAAAACACCAAACCGCTTGCAGAGGCAAGTGAAGGAGAAAACATGCAAGCTATCGCAAACATCAAGGCCAACCGTCGTGCCTTCAGTCTCATCGAACTCGTTATCGTTGTCGTGATCATCGGAATCATCGGCGCCATCGCAATCCCACGCATGAGCCGTGGTGCATCCGGTGCCGCAGACTCTGGACTCGTCGCTGACCTCGCTGTTCTCCGCAGCGCCATCGATCTCTACAAAGCAGAGCACGGCGGAACACTCCCAGCGTTCGCAACCTTCGAAGACAAAATGACCACCTACACAGATGAGGCAGGCACTGCAAACGCCACCAAGTCGACCACCTACTACCTCGGCCCATACCTTCGTGAACTCCCAAAGCTCAAGGTCGGCACCAACAAAGGCCAAAGCGCCATCATCGCAACCCAAGGCGGCACAACCGCTGGCTGGGTCTATGACGCATCGACAGGTGCGATCAGTGCAAACCTCCCAGACACCGAACTCGATGTCCGAGGCGTCCAGTACAACGCGTACTAAAGCACGCAGTATGAAACACTCAGTTTCACCCACTCTTTCACTCGCCCCGGTCTGCAACAGCAGATCGGGGCGTTCCCGATTCTGGAGGATCCCATGAACACCGATCGCCGAAACGCAGCACGCGGATTCTCCATGATTGAACTCGTCATCGTCGTCGCTGTCACGGGGATCATCGCCGCAATCGCCGTCCCAAGGTTTGCCGACGCCGCATCCGGACGCCAATTCCAAGCGGGAAAGAAACAACTCCTCGCCGATATTGAAACCATAAAGCTCAGGGCACGGGCAACCTCAAAGCAGCACACACTCAAGTTCTTCCTCAACGAAAACATGTATGTCATCGTCGAAGGCAACGAGATCGATAAAAATGCCATCATCATCGCGAGAGATTTCGATGAAGACCCATACAACCTCGGAATCCAACGAACATCCCTCGGCGGAGATGAAGTCCTGGTCATCACACCATTCGGAGATATCACTCCACCGACGACCGTCCGTCTCCAACTCGGAAGCCATACCCACGATGTCATACTCGATGGCATCGCCGACCCAGGATACACACCGATCGTCAACGCAACAGCCGAGGAAGCAAAGGAGGTTGCAGACTCGTTGGTCGGAAGTCTGCTCAAACTCATCAAATGAAACATCAACCCCACGCAACCAGACGAGCGTTCACCCTCATCGAGACGGTCATCAGTCTCTCGATTGTTTCCGTCCTCTTCGTCGGCCTAAGCGGCGCCGTCATGATCGGCGCGCACGCACTCCCAACCGCAAAGGACACCGGTCTGGCGGATCAATCCGTCATCGATGCCCTGAACATGTTCCGGACCGATCTCAGGCAAGCGACAGATATCCATTATAAATCAGACTCTTCAGGCATCAAACTCAAACTCGATCTGAAAGAAAACGACACAACGGGTGAATACAAAGATGTCACCTACTGCTACTTGTCCAGTTCCAAGAGCTTCACCAGAGAACCAGATGGAGAATCCGAAGTCACACTCTTCGAAAGCATCAGCGGCTTCTCCGTCCAGTTCACTATGGACGGATCCGACGCCACCGTCGTCAAAGCCCTGATCGCAAACACCAACACCATCCAGCCAATCTACGAAGTCCACGCACTTCTCCCGCTCAAGCCGGAGGTCCACTGATGCCGCATACCTACAAATCACGCAGAGCAATCACGCTCGCAGAGACAGTCATCTCCATGCTCCTCGTCGGGTTTGTCATCGTCTCAACCCTCTCCATCGTCGGCCCGATCGCCCGCTCAACAACCGTCCACGCCGACAGACTCATCGCCGCAAACCTCGCCAATGAACTCTCCGAGGAAATCGCATCCAAGCTCTGGACCAGCCCAATCAACGACGACATCGATTTCATCGGACCAGGTGCCGGTGAAACACGCTTGACCTACGACGACATCGATGACTTTCATGGATGGAGCTCCTCGCCACCAAAGAACTCGTACAACGGCCCCTACTCCACCATGAAAGAATGGACACGGTCAGTGAAAGTCGCCCATGTCCTCCTCGAAGACCCGACAATCGAATCCAAAACATACACAGGACTCAAACGGGTCATCGTAACCGTCAATAAAAACGGAACCGATCTCGCCTCGATCTCAACATACCACACCCAAGCCGCCGACGCACTCAGTTTCGTCGTGGGTCCCTAACCCAGTCTGTTCTCGATGCACCAATCTCCCAGAGATTCAACCATGCCCAACACATCACCAACCAACCGAGGATCAGTCTACTTAGTCACCCTCATCACCGTAGCCGCCATCGCCTCGATGGTCCTCATCGGCATGCGCCTCCGAACCGCATCCAACGATCAATCAGCACTCATCGAACAGATGGCCGAAACAAACAACGCCATCTTCGACGCCACCGAACTGGCACTCCAAACAATCCAGAACGATCCCGCATGGGTACTCACCGCACAAAAAGGGATCGTGTACGAGAGTCTCAAGCTGGGAGATACAACCTACGCCGCGACCGTCACCGACGCGGATACCAAAGCACTCCCAGACGACGATACCGAAAACTATCGCATCGATCTTCAAACACAATCCAAGATCACGCATGCCCATGCAAATCTTGATCTCAATATCTCCACTGTTGACTACCTCGCATACCTCAAGAGTATGTCCGCAATGTTCTATTGGCAGCTCAACGAGACGGCTGGTTCATCAAGGGCTTCAGAACCAATCCAGAGTCAAAGAGGTTCCTACCTGTCTTCATCCGCGGCTGGGTTGGGTACAAACGACGAGGGGGCCCCGGTACCCGTCTTCACAAACTCGAACAGCATCGTCGGAGCAGATTGGGACAATGACTATGCACAGAATAACGGATCCGTCGCGATGTGGATCAAATACACCGGGCCAGCAAACTCCACAACACAAAGCCCATTCCTAGGACTCAACTATAAATACAACGGGCACCCGACGCTCAATCTTGCGGTATACGACAGCGGTATCTTTGCGTATGTGTGCGATGACGGATCGAGGAAAGGGGCGTGTATGCTGAGCACCCCAAACGGGACCATCAAGTCGAACCAATGGCATCACATCGTGCTGACATGGGGAGATGGCGGGCTAACGATATACATCGATGGTACGCGGCAAGCCTTCGACTCTTCAAACAGAAGTGGTGTTGATACGGCCAATATCCTCTTTGGTGGACATCAGCCGCTCTACATCGGAGGCGGATACGATGTCTTCTACCCAGACACGCCCTATGTCGGGTTCACCGGATCAGTCGCACATGTCGCCTACTTCGATCCCTACCTGAGGGCAGATCAAGTCGCCGAACTCTCCGCCATCAAGCCAGACGAGATCACCATCACGCTGATCGATGATTCATGGACAGTACTGCAAGGCGATTGAACAGCGTTGGACAAAGCTCGATGAATACGGTTTACGCCGCCTCGCTCCGCACATCCTGAGCCGCATGATTCTTCACCGCTTCATCGTACTCGGTGAAGTCCAGTTTCAAAAACGCCTCAGCAAGCCGCGCTTCAAACTGCGAACCAGCACACTTCTCAATCTCCGCCAGCACCTTCTCGCGAGGCATCGCAGAGCGGTAAGCTCGGTTCGAACTCATCGCATCGAAGGTGTCCGCAAGCGCGAGGATCCGCCCAAGCTCCGGTATATTCTCCCCCGCAAGCCCCGCCGGATACCCACGCCCGTCCCAGCGTTCATGGTGATGCATCACCCCAGGCAAAATGTCCTGCAAACTCGGGAGCTCCTTGAGCATGTTCGCTCCAATCTCAGGATGCAGTTTGATCATGTCAAACTCCTCATCCGTAAGCCGCCCGTTCTTACACAGCACCGCCTCAGGGACGCCGATCTTCCCAACATCATGCAAGATCCCACACAACCGAACGCGCTCAGCGTCTTCAGCGTTGTATCCGATCTCAAGGGCCAGTTGCTTTGAGAGCATCGCGACACGATCCGAGTGACCCCTGGTGTACCGGTCCTTCGCATCAATCACCCCAGAGAGCGCACGAACGGTTCCCACAAAGGTCCGCCGTTGCTCCTCGTATAAACGCGAGTTCTCAAGGAACGCCGCGAAAATACCGGTAATCGAATCAATCGTTTTGGTGTCGTGCGATGAAACATACGAATCATCACCCTGCTTCCCCCCAACAAGCAGCCAGCCATACTTCCGACCGTGCGCCTGCACCGGATGAATCATCACCTGCGGATCAAGTTCCGCAAAGAAACCCTCCGCCGGGTACACCGCGGTCTTGTCCGAGACCGCGATCGGTTCACATTCAAGCAGCTTATCGATCTCGCCACGCAATACCGAGACTTCAAATGTATGGTCGCCATACTGCGAGAGCTTCTCGGAAACCAACGCCTCCCCCTCATCAATGTTCACCATAAACGCAACCCAGTCGTACCCAATAGTCACCCCAACCATCTCCAGCGTCTGCAGAATATACGAGCGAGGCTCCTCTACACTCCCCATATCACGCCCAAGCATGTGCAGCGCCGTCACGGTTTCGTACGACTCAGTCAGCTGGTCCGCATAGCTCTCGATCATCCCCTGAGAACCACGCATCTCGTCCCGATCGCTGTGCATCCAACGCATCAGCCGCTCGATCTCATCACCCATCTCATCCCAAGGACGGATCATCCCCGAAAGCGTGTGCTCAATCGCCGAGATCGTCAACGGATCACCGCCCGCCCCGTCATTGAGCAAAGGAGTCTTCAGCACTTCTTCGGTAAACGCGATCATGATCCCGAAACCAGTCCGCCGACCATGATGCTCGATCGCAAACGGATAAATCCGAATTCCACTCTCAAACTCTGTCATCTTGAGCGTATCTTGCGTCGACCAATGCTCAGCGCATTCAACCAACATCGCCCGAATCGAACCACTCAATAGCCAGTTCTTCAAAGAACCCGGACACACCGGGTCATTGACCGGCATCCCATTGACATCAAGACTCCATTCGACCAATCCCAACTCCGCGCATCGCTGCGAAAAAATAGGGGGCAACTGAGGACGGTTTTCATCAGCCAGTTGGAGTCTCATGCGCAACGCTCCATCTCACCAGCGCCGCCCGAAAGCGTCGTCGAAATCAAATCAATCAACGCCTTGGTCCCAAACGGCTTACTCAACAACGATTTGATATTTGTGAGTTCCTGAATCTGTGCTTCAATCGCAAACCCGCGAGCCGTCAGCATGATCACAGGGATGTGGCTCATCTTGGCAGAGTTGAACAACCGTGTCGCCAGTTCAATACCGCTCATGTACGGCATCTGCAAATCAGTCACCACCAGATCAGGCATCACTTCAAGAATCTTTGAAAGACCCTGCTGCCCATCCATCGCAGTATGCACCGTAAAGCCGCACTGCATCAGCTTGCGTGCAACCATGTGTGTGATGTGAGGCTCATCATCAACAAGCACCACTGTCAATCCGGAACCATTGGGGGTTTGAATATTGGCCATACCGCATGTATCGACCGCCCACACCACTCGATTTGCGCAAACACCCGAATTAGCCCAACCAATCACGATTCGACAGGATCAAGCCGAAGATATCGGACCAAAAATCGTGTCCCCAGAACAAACGGCACCGTGTCAAGCAACGCCGCCACCAGCTTAAACGCATACCCCGTCCCAATAAATACCCACAACTGTACCCACAACTCCTGATCCGGATCAATCGGGAGCGCTTTCGCATAGAAATGCGTTATCAGGATCACCGCCGTCGTATCCACAAGCTGGCTCACCAAAGTCGAGCCATTATTCCGCAGCCAAAGATGCTTCCCCTTCGTCAGCCGCTTCCAGAAATGGAACACCTGCACATCCACCAGCTGCGCCACCAGATACGCCACCATCGAAGCCGTCACCGCTCCAAACGCAAGCGTCCGCACCTCAAAGAACACAGGCACCCGTCCCGCCGCATCCGCAACAATCGCCCCGTCCGCCCCCACATTCTCAAACCCCGGCAGCGCTCCCCCAATCCACAAGATAAAGATCACCCACAGATTCAGCACCAACCCAACCCACACCACCGCGTTCGCCCGCCGTCGCCCATACAACTCCGAAATAAAGTCCGTGCACAAAAAAGTCATCGGATACGGAAGCACCCCAACCGCAACCGCAAACACCGTCGTCCCCGCCGTCGCGGTATCAAAGTCCATCTCAAACAGCTTGATAAACCGAGTGATCCCAAGGATATTGAGCATCGCCAGCGTGCCGAGAAACAACCCAGACAACACCAGAAACACCCCTTCACGCCGACGATGCAACTCGTGTTCCGTCAACTCGTCAAGACCTTCAAACCGATACTGAGAGCTAGGCAATGGTTCATTGAGATGCTGCATCCCCTCAGCATATCAGAGAACCCCCAATTCTGCCCGCAATCCGTCCGAAACTGTGATACCATCAACCCATGACCACCACGACGACCCAACCAGAAACTAGACCAGAAAACGGGCCAGCTTCAGTGACCGAACCCTCAACCAAATCCGCAACCGAATCTTCTTCGACACCCTCCACTCCCCAGGACTCCAGCACCCGAGCCGCCCTCGAAGCACTGCTGATGACCGCCGACCGCCCCATCAAAGCCCAAGCGATCATCGACCCCCTCAATCTCCTTGAACAATCCACAGCCCAGATCACGCCCGAGTCCCTCGACGCCGCGATCGACACGCTCAACCAAGAATACGAATCAACCAACCGCTCCTTCCGCATCGAGCGCGTCGCCGCGGGATACCGCATCATGACGCTCCCCGAGTTCGCGCCCGTCGTCGCCGCGATGCACCGCGCCCGAGCCGGGACCCGCCTCACCCGCACCCAACTCGAAACCCTCTCCATCATCGCCTACCGCCAGCCCGTCACCCGCGCCGAACTCGAGAACATCCGAGGCGTCGCCTGCGGCGACATCGTCCGCGCACTCATGGACAGACAACTCGTCAAGATTACAGGTAGAGCCGAAGTCCTCGGACGCCCGATGCTCTACGGCACAACCCCACGATTCCTCGACACCTTCGGTCTGGCAAACATCAAAGACCTCCCCAAACCCGAAGAAGTCTTGGGCACACTGGAACAGTAAACCACATCCACACGCATAGAGATGCAGACACGGAGCCGTCGCATGAACCTCGCTAAATCAAATCCCGCCAAATCAATCCTCGCCAAAACACTCCTCCTCACGACCCTCCTCACCCTCACCGCCTGCGGTTCCTCCCGCTATATCGGAAAGGTCATCCCCGGCACCGTCGGAAGACCCATCATCGTCGAAGCCGGCGACGACCGAATCAACAACGAGCAAGGCATCCCAGGACTCGAAATCACCGTCTACAACGAGAGCAAATCGGGCAGAGCCCCCGCCCAACTCGCGCGCACTATGACAGACGAAGACGGAGAGTTTGCAATCTCGATCCCATCCGCAAAGACACCCAGAGGCAATGTCATCGTCCGAGTCACAGGCGACGAAATCTACTCCGCACGCTCAAAGACATTCCTCCCGCGCGGGAACCAGTTCATGCTCTACACCGTAGTCACAAGAGAACCAGCCTCTAACACAAACGCAAGCAGCACCATCGATCCAACAAAGTAGCCCACCCGGTATCCGTTCCATGCAAACCCCGAGCGCACTCGCCGCCAAACTCCCAAAGCACCAACAATCCAGCGGCTCCACCCTTACCGCCACCGCCCACTCCAAACGCTCCTCCAAACTCACCGCACCCGGATTCCTCTTCGTCTTCGTCACCCTCTTCCTCGCACTCGGCGCCATCAACGGCCAAAACAACCTCCTCTTCTGGCTCTTCGGTTTCTCCATCGCCGCCCTCATCGTCTCAGGAATCATCACCGGGACCGCCCTTGTCAACATCAAACTCGCCGCGCACCCGCTCCAAATCTCCGAACTCGGGTCCACCCTCAAAGCAAGCTACACCCTCTATAACCCATCCAAGCTCCTCCCCAACTTCGCACTCGAAATCATCGAACTCGACCACCCCCATGCACACTCCGCGCCGGGTGTGGTCCTCCATCTCAGACCAAACGCCGAAGCAACCGGACACGCAAACCTCACCCCCCAAGTCCGAGGACAGCTCGCCCTCAACACCATCAGAGTCCGCACCCGCTTCCCCTTCGGCCTCTTCACCAAATCAGTGGACTTCCAGTTCCACCGCCAAACCCTCGTTCTCCCAAAGCCCATGGACACCGCCCAGCTCGATTGGAACAACCAGAACACCAACGCAGAATCCGAAACCCGTTCCCTCAACCGCAGAGGATCCGGCCTCGACTACTTCGCGCTCCGCCAATACCAACCCGGAGACCCCCTCCGCAGAATCGCATGGAAACAATCCGCCCGAACCGACTCCCTCCTCGTCACCGAATACCCCGAAACCGCAAGCATCCAGCGCACCATCGAGCTCGCCGAACCAACATCACAAACCCCCGATGAACTCTTCGAACTCGCCATCTCCATCGCCTACACCCTCATCAAAGAAGCCCCACCCAATGCACGCATCTCCCTCTCCATCCCGTGGGACGGCACCGTCATCCCCCCAATGACCGGAAGAGCCCACACCGACCGCTGCGCCAAAGCACTCGCCATGCTCACAAGGCCCATCACGCCCACCGCATCCAATCCAACCAGCGCCCGCAATCAGCAACCCATCATCATCGGGTACACCCGCTCCGCGGATCTCTATCCATCATCAATCTACGCCGAGGATTTCATCAGCGACACACCACAATGACCGCCCTCAAGTCCAACCAGCTCCCCACGCATTCCTCGAGGCTCTCGCGGATCTATCTGCGTTCCATGCTCCTGACCATGCTCGGATCGGTCACCATGTTCGCCATCGCAGATATCTCCCCATCGTTCTTCATCATCGGGATCGTCGGGTGTTCCATCGGTTTCTGGTACGCGGCACAAGGCCCATCCACCATCTCCCGCATCGCCATCAACGCACTCCTCTCCATCGTCATCGTCCTCGGACTCATCAACGCACTCAAAGGCAACTTTTCCGTCAGCTCCTTTGCCTTCTTCTCACTCCTCCTTTTGATCCTCAAACTCTTTGATCTCCGAACCCCAAGAGACCACGGCCAAATCCTCGTCCTCTCCCTCGCGCTCCTCATTGCCGCCGCCCTCACTTCCAACTCCATGCCCACTGGCATCGGTGTCTTCATCATGGGATTCGTCTTCATCCGAGCCCTCATGCTCTTCCGCCTCTTCGCGCTCACCTCGCACCAAACCGCTGAGACCGCATTCACATCCAGATCAAGCACCGACCTCCGCTCGATTCAGGTCGTCACAGGTTTCATCTGCGTCATCGTCGCGACCATCATCTTCCTCATCATGCCAAGATCCCTCGGCAACAACACACTTGGACAGTGGGGGGGCGCGACCCAATCCCTCTCCACAGGTTTCGCCGAAGATGTCGAGCTCGGCCGACCCGGACGCATCACCAGTTCGCCCACCCCCGTCCTTCGCATGACCATCAGCGACCGCAACGACCAACCCCTCGGCTCCAAAAACTCACGCGCCATCTACCTCCGCGGCTCAGTCCTCACCCAGTACGAATCAGGACGATGGATCGCACACCACAACCAAAGCATCCCGACAACATTCCGCACCCGCATCGTAAAGCAAAACCAATCCGTCCCCATCGTCCACGACACTTCAAGAGCCGAGTGGACCCACGAGTACTCCATCACCTTCGATCGCGAGGATCAAAACTACGGATACCTCTTCACCCCCTGGAAACCACTCGAACTCAAAACCAACGCCAGCCAATCCCGTGTCGGGATCGACCCCGCCACCCGCATGATCCTGCTCTCTTCAAGCCCCGTCCAATCCTACCGCATCCGCGCCACCAACCCAGAGTTCCAAACCTACTCAACACCCGCCGACTTTGAGCGACCAGAAGTCAGCCAAGCCGGCGTCTCCCCGCGAATCGCCGCCCTCGCAAATCAAGTCCTCGCCAACACAGGAATCGATCCAAACCCACAGACCCGCTCGCCAAACCTAGATACCCAAGCCGTCCGCGCCCTAGAAACCCACCTCCGAACCCAATACGAATACACCCTCCTCTCCGAACCCGTCCCACAAGGCCAAGACGCCACCGAGTGGTTCCTCTTCGAGCGCCGCCAAGGTCACTGCGAGTATTACGCCTCAGCGCTCACCCTCATGATCAGATCCGTAGGCATCCCCGCACGAGTCATCACCGGCTATGTCGCCGCCGAGTTCAACGATGTCAACAACAGCTTCATCGTCCGCGAGTCCAACGCCCACGCATGGGTCGAAGCCATGGTCGCCCCAAGCTTCTGGAGAACCTTCGATGGCACACCCCAAGAAGACTTCCACGATATCCACGAACCAGACCCCTCAATCTTCAGGACCATCTCCAAGTTCTACGAAGCCATCGAACACGCATGGGTCTCCGCAGTCATCGGCTACGACTCCGACTCTCGTGACGCCGTCTTCGGCGACCTCAACCCAAACCTAGGACTCGAAGGCGCTGCCAACACCCTCCAAGAACGCATCGCCACCGGTCGCACCCAACTCCTCCGCCAAGCCCTCATCTTTGCAGGCACCATCTTCATCATCACCCTCACCCTCGGCCTCCTCTTGATCTACTTCTTCCGAGCAAAGTCGCTCCGGTCCCTTCGCGCCCGCCTTCGCCTCTTCCTCCTCCTCAACACACCAAGCCGACCCAGCAAACGAGCCGAGCACATCGCCAACCAACTCGCCACCCTCATCCACGCAAAGCTCACCGCCATCGGTTCACCCTGTCCCGCAGGCCTCCCCCTCCGCACACACCTGGACTCACTCATCGAACTCCCTGAACAATCAGAACTCACACCCAAAATCAACATCGCAACTTCCGCCCTCTACCAGTTCCACTTCGCAAATCACAAGGGGAGTACCACCCATTTGCAAAGCAGCGACCTTATTGATCCGCTCCTGAGCGCCATCGAAGAACTCCGATAACCTCGCCACACACCAAATACCCGGATTGAGGTCAACAAACCGCTCCAACACACCGATCCAACCATCTACAGCACTGTAGAAAGGCGATCATCATGCCCGCAAACCGTTCAAGAACAGACCGTTGGCGCCAGTCACTCGAGAAAATCCGCTCAAGAGGCGGCGGGCTCGAGTTCACCGTCAACTCTTCAAACGCCTCCACAGACTCCAAAAACCTCGTCTGGCGCGTACGCCTCATCGACTTCGACGACAACACCCTCACCCTCGAACACCCCGGCGCGATGGGCCTCTCCTTCCACATCGAGAACGACACCCCCCTCATCGGGATCCTCTCCGTCGGTCAAAACCGCTGGATGTTCCACACCAAAGCAATCAAATCAATCACCGACAACTCCACCCGAGGCGTCTTCAAAAAACTCATCGTCGAAATGCCAAAGGATGTCGAACGCTGCATGCGCCGAAACTTCGACCGCACCTCCACAGCACAAGTCGAACTCCCAACCGTCAACGCATGGCCCCTCCTCAACCAGCACTCCGCAGGTCCCATCGAGATCGCCAATCGCCTCATGATCAGCCAACTCAGAGAGCAAGGCACATCCGCCTCAGCCGAGATCGATCCGCAAATGCTCCCCGAAGTCGGTCCGCATTTCGAAGCCAAACTCGCCAACATCGGTGGGGGTGGTGTGGGCCTCGTCGTCGATAAAGAAAACGGCACCGCTCTCGATTCCGTGCATCTCTTCTGGTTGTCCGTCAACCTGACCCCCGCCGTCCCAGCCCCATTAGGAATGGTCGCGCGCATGGCCCACACCCACATCGACTCCCAGCAGAACACCTACGCAGGACTCGCCTTCGACTTCTCACAGTCCGCCGACCACAAATCCTTCGTCGTAGGCGAAATCGACCGCTTCATCCGAGACTCACAGCTCGGTGCACGCAAAGCCGCCTAAACCCAACAGCATCCAGACCAAAGAAAACACCCGCAGCAATGCGGGTGTCTTTTTGAATCGATTGTGTTCGCCGTATCAAGGACGGTAGAACTGAGGCTGCTCAGTCACATACACCTCAGCATCACCGTTGTCCGAGTGCAACGAGATCGCGTTGGTCCCGTCGTTCCAGATCCCGGTCCAGCGTCCACGCTCAGGCATCGAGTGATCGACATACCCAAACTTCGACGAGAACCGTGCATCACCGCGAGGAGCCGTGATCTCAAACACCCCAGCGTTCGAAGGCGACGCAACAAAGTGCACATCACCCTTGCTCGTGTACGCCATCACCTCTTCGATCGGATTCTCACCCGTCCGAATAATGATGTCGCCACCCTTGGTAAACTCGTCCCCATTCCGGAGTTCAAGTGTTCCTGTCACGCCGGTAATCATGATCCGACCGTTGCTCGTCGAGACCTTCGCCCCGTCACAACGCGGGATCGAGATCAGCACATCAATCGGAGGCCGAAACCCCTCAATCGACAAATCCGTCGGACGAACCACAAGCGTGCCCATCTGGTTCAATGAACCCTCAGGCACAATGTACTCAGCCGTGAAGTAGTCACCAACCGGATTGAACTCGATGCCCTGATGGGCCATCCGCCAGCGTAACCACTGTTCCTTACGGATCTTAAACTCAACATATGCCTTCTCATGCTTCGAATGCGACCGGATCTCGACATCCCCGCTGGGGTTCTCGATGTCCACCGCAGTAAACTGCCCAATGGTGATGGGGATGCCATCGATGGGGACCGTATGCGCAAGCTTCTTCGCCTGGATCCGCGCCTGAATGCCGCCCATCCGTTTGCGTTCCTTGCACCCGCTGATCCCACCAATCATGGTCGCCGAGAGCCCCGCCGCAATGATCATGCCCATCACGCGAGTCTTGTTATTCCGGCTGATCTGTCCGTTCGAATGCATATTCGCTTCTCCAAGGGAGTCTGGTAATCACTATTGTACGATTTTGAGCCCGCAAAGGTCGCCACGAGCACCAAAGAACTTGCTAAGATAGACATTAGTCGTCGAGTTGGACAACCGACTCGACTCAAACATACCCAAAACCGCCCGTTTGAGCCTCAATAATCGGCCCAGTCAGGTATCCATCAAGATCATCGGCAACCATGACCGGTTCCGTTCACAACAGTTTGCTTTCTCGTTCGACCAGATTTCACATGTTCAATCATCCAACCGTCACGAACTTCATCCCATAATTTCCGATAACCATCCCGTGACCTCAACGCAAACCACGCACTCTTGATCGCTACCCAACACCGACTAGACCAACGCCCAGACGCGCCCGACCGCCGAACTTCAAGCTGCTCTCCCCCCAGGCGATGAAAGCCAGCAGCTCGAACCCGGCACGGAGTCGATCGTGGACCATACATCCCAAATTATCACACTCTCCCAAGCAGCAAGCACACCCCAAAGCAACATCACATTCTTCATCGTCGCACTCGTCGCGATCCTCGTCGGTGCCGGCCTCGGATTTTTCCTCGCGCCCATGATCGCTTCCAAAAAACTCCAAGCCCTCAAATCCGAATCCTCCCACCTCACCAAACGAGCCGAGGACGACGCCAAATCAGCAGGCGAAAAAATCATCATCGAAGCCGAACGCAAGGCCCTCACCCGCAAGGAAGAAGCCGACAAAGAGCTCGAAGCCGCTCGCGCAGATTTCCGAGAGTCCGAACGCCGTCTCGCCAAACGAGAAGACCTCGTCGACCGCAAAGACGAAACCCTCTCCCAGCGTGAACAGTCCCTCTCCGACCGAGCCGAGAAACTCGACCAGCGCAAGGCCAAGCTCGAAGCCCGCAACGCCCAGCTCGACGAACTGATCGAAAAACAACAGCACGAACTCGAACGCGTCGCCCAGCTCGACCGCACCCAAGCCAAAGAACTCCTCCTCGAACGCGTCGCCGACAGCACCCGAGGCGAAATGGGCAAGGTCACCCGCGAAATCATCGAAGAAGCCGAGGACGGCGCCAAGGACGAAGCCCGCGAGATCCTCATCAACGCGATCCAGCGATACGCCAACGAGCACTCCTCCGAAGCCACCGTCCGCACCGTCGCCATCCCCTCCGACGACCTCAAAGGCCGAATCATCGGCCGCGAAGGCCGAAACATCCGAGCCTTCGAAAAAGCCACCGGCGCCGACATCATCGTCGACGACACCCCCGGAGTCATCGTCGTCTCCTGCTTCGACAAGGTCCGCCAAGCCGTCGCCGTCGAAGCCCTCGAACGCCTCATCGCCGACGGCCGAATGCACCCCTCCCGCATCGAAGAAGTCACCGAAAAAGTCCGCTCCGAGATCGACGAAAAAGTCATCAAAGCCGGCAAAGACGCCGCGATGGAACTCAAACTCAAAGGCCTCCATCCAAAGATCATCGAAGCCATGGGCAAGCTCACCTACCGCACCTCCTACGGCCAAAATGTCCTCAAGCACTCCATCGAAGTCGCCTACCTCTCCCAGATCATCGCCGACCAACTCGGTCTCGACGGACGACTCGCACGCCGCGCCGGATTCCTCCACGACATCGGCAAAGCCATGGACCACGAAGCCGAAGGCGGTCACCCCAAGATCGGTATGGACTTCGCCGCCCAGTACGGCGAAAAAGACGAAGCCGTCCTCAACGCCATCGGTGGTCACCACGCCGACATCCCCGCAACCACGCACTACACCCCAATCATCATGGCCGCCGACGCCGTCTCAGCCGCAAGACCCGGCGCACGCCGCGAATCCATGGAACGCTACATCCAGCGCCTCCACGACCTCGAAGACATCGCCAAGTCCCAGCCCGGTGTCACCGAAGCATTCGCCGTCCAAGCGGGCCGAGAAATCCGCGTCATGATCGACGCCAACCGAGTCTCCGACGACGAGGCCTACCTCGCCGCCCACGAGATCGCCAAACGAGTCTCCAACGAGATGACCTTCCCCGGCGAAATCAAAGTCACCGTACTCAGAGAAACCAGAGCCATCGAACTCGCACGCTAACACAACAATAAATCAACTCCAAGGAAGCCATCATGAACCGAGCAATCATCACCGCCCTCACACTCACCCTCGGCTTCCTCGCTTGCACAACCGCACTCGCCAAAACAACCCTCATCCATTGCGGCACGCTCATCGCCATCCCGGGACAACCCTCAAAGCAAACCCAATCCATCCTCGTCATAAACGACAAAATCGTCTCCATCACCGACGGCTTCACCGATCCCAACCAAGTCCAAACCGATGACGACACCGTCGAACTCATCGACCTCTCCAACCACTTCGTCCTCCCCGGACTCATCGACTGCCACACCCACCTCACCGGAGAGATCAAACCCGCCGCCGAACGCATGCGTTCCAGAATGCAAGAATCCGAAGCCCACTCAGCAATCGACGCCGTCGCCAACGCAAAGAAAACCGTCGAAGCCGGATTCACCACCGTCCGCAATGTCGGCTCCCCCGGCTCAGTCGGTCTCGCACTCCGCGACCGCATCAACGCCGGAGTCGTCCCCGGACCACGCATGTTCGTCTCAGGACCACCCGTCTCAGTCACCGGAGGACACGGCGACCCCACCAACTCCCTCTCACCAATCCTCCGCCCAGACCTCCCCGATCACCAAATCGCCATTGACGGCCCATCCGAAGCACGCAAAGCCGTCCGCGCACGCATCCGCGAAGGCGTAGACCTCATCAAAATCACCGCGACCGGTGGAGTTCTCTCCCCAACCGCCGCGGGAGTCGATCAACAGTTCTTCGACGATGAACTCGAATCCATCGTTGAAGCCGCCCGCATGATGGGACGCAAAGTCGCCGCCCATGCCCACGGCACCGACGGCATCAACTCAGCACTCCGCGCCGGGGTCTCCTCCATCGAGCACGGCACATACCTCGAAGACTCATCCATCGAACTCTTCCTCGAAACCGGTGCCTACCTCGTCCCCACAATCCACGCAGGAAAGTTCGTCGAAGACAAAGCCAAAGTTGATGGCTACTTCCCCGAATCCATCCGCGCCAAAGCCGCCGCCGTCGGACCACATATCCAGGATTCCTTCGCCCGCGCCCACAAAGCCGGCGTCAACATCGCCTTCGGCACCGATGTCGGTGTCGGAGCCCACGGCACAAACGCCCAAGAGTTCGTCTACATGCACGAAGCAGGAATGTCCAACGAAGACTGCCTCATCTCCGCAACCATCAACGCCGCCAAACTCATCGGTGCCGAGGACCGCATCGGAACCATCGAAGCAGGCAAAGCCGCCGACATCATCGCGGTCAACGACAACCCCCTCCAAGACCTCGCCACACTCCTCGATGTCCAGTTCGTCATCGCCAACGGCAGGGTCATCCCGATCTCCCAGTAAAATCCCCCAGATAACTGGCATTCCAATAAAAACAGTGCACATTCTCAGAGAACACACCAATTCTCTGAGGGATATCAATATGCACCGCACAGCAATCGCCGCCGCTCTCCTGACTACATCCATCGTCGCAGCCGATGTCGTCGATTACACAGACTTCTCCGACACCACCGGACTCGCAATCAACGGCTCAGCAGGAACCGCCTCCACAAGCGATGGCGAAGTCATGCGACTCACGCCCGCCACCTCAGGCCAAGCAGGCAGCATTTTCTCAGATACCCAAGTCGACGCAAGCGACTTCTCCACAAAGTTCTCATTTAGAATCTCAGATCCAGGCGGCTCAATCTTCGACGGCAACACCGAAAGCGGCGCAGACGGATTCGTCTTCGTCGTCCAACCAATCGACAGCTCCCTCGGAAGCGTCGGACAGGGCATCGGGTACGCAGGCATCGGAACCTCACTCGGTGTCGAGTTCGACACCTGGCACAACTCCGCCAACAACGACCCAAGCCAATCCCATGTCGGCGTTAACCTCAACGGCTCCGTCAACCACAACTCCGGACTCCCAACCGCCGACATCACCGGACCAGAACTCGATGACGGCGACCAATGGTTCGCATGGATCGACTACGATGGCACAAACCTCGAAGTCCGCCTCTCGCTCATCGACGCACGACCAATCGACGCATTGATTTCCTACGAACTCGATCTCGTATCAGTCCTCGGCCAAGAAACCGCATTCGTCGGATTCACCTCCGCGACCGGAGCCGCATGGGCAAACCACGACATCCTCAACTGGAGCTACACCGGATTCGTCCCCGCCCCAAGCTCCGCCGCACTCCTCGCACTCGCAGGACTCACAACCAGCCGCCGCCGGCGATAACAGGTAGAGCACGAAACATAAAAAACCCAGGCAAGCAATCAAGCCACACCTGGGTGAGAGACGCATCGAGTTGATGCGTGAGATTTTATCGTCTGCGCCGTACGGCAACCAAGCCACCAAGCCCGAGTGCCATCGCGCTCCCCGGCGCCGGAACGACCTGGAATGAAATCCGATAGATCGCATCGTCCCCACCAAACTGACGATCAAACTCGTACCCTGCGCCGGTCATCAAGCCGTTGAAGACATCCAGCCCCTCATAGTTCAACGACACGGTCCCGTTCTCCGCAACCCGATCGTCATTCATCGAACCCGCCAAGAACGCCGCGCCAAACGCGCCATTGACCTCCGAGCCCGCATCCCAAACATCACGCCCATACTGCGTAATCTCTGAGATCAAAAGATTCCCGCTCGCGTCAAGCAACTGGTACGCCGTCGAAGAATCGTTCCCAATAAAGAAGTCGTTGCTGGGAACAATCATCGACCCAAAGCTGAAGAACTGATTCGCAGAAGGATCAATGTTGAACACCGCACTCCCTGTCCCGCCCGCAAGCAAAGGTCCACCCGCATCAGCGGCAACTGTCCCAAGTGTCGCTGTCGGATCCGCGGCTCCAAACGCCGGGAACCATTCCGAACCAGATCCACCCTCAGCAATCGACACGATCGCATCCGACGCTGTCGCACCATTGTCAAACGAGTCGTAAGTCCCGTTGTGGAACCCGACACGCAACGGCGCAAACGCAACACTGTTGGTCGGTGCAAGGTTCTCTACATTCACCTGAATCTGAACCGTTCCAGCCGCAGCAACCGATCCCGCCATCGCGATCATTGCCATGGCGCCCAATGCGATTCGGTTCATGTTTTTGATATCAGTTTTCATTTCACTACTCCTCGCTTCATCCTCGAAGCTTTAGAAACCAGTCAGATTCACACGCGCTGCACACGCAACGATCGCGCAGGCTTGCACTGGCACGCAAACCCTCCGAACCCTCTTGATGTTTAAAACGAACGCTGAGCCCGCAAAGAACGAGATCAGTCAACACGCTCAAAGAGCAAGCAAACCAATCACAACCTCCGCGATCTCATCGCCATATGCCTGAGCGGGTCCATCAAGAACCCCCTCGTTGATCAGCCTTGGAATATTGAGCACGCACCCCGTAAAGAGTGCATACCCCAGACCAAGATCCATTTGTTTCGCTTCCCCGCGTTTCTGAGCATCAGCCAAGAAGCTGCGGAAAATCTCGCCTTGTTTTTTGTATACATCCCCGAGTGCGCCCGCCATCTGATGAGGCATCAAGAGCACGTACGAGAACGCATCCCGGTTCCCATCGAAGTATTCGAAGGTCAGCTTCACCCACGCCCGAAGCGCATGTTTGAAAGGCAGATCCGCACGAAGCAGCACCAACTTATCCCGCGCCATCTCATCAACAATCGCGGTATACGCCTCCCGAATCAGCTCATCCTTATTCCCAAAGTGTTTATACACCGCCCCCTCAGAGACCCCTGCCTCACGAGCAATCGTACGGATTGAAGCCCCCTGAACCCCATCCCGAGCCCCAAGCCGAACCGCAGCATCCTGCAGCTCAAGCCGAGTGTTCCGCCGAGGTTGATCCTGTTCCATCATCACCAGTGACTCCCTAAAGTAAACGACTGTTTACCATACGGGTGACAATGCTGTACAAAACGGAACTATTCCAATAAAATCATCATTTTTATCATGAAATGGGCAATAAATCAGAATCGCTCCAGCGGCCACCACCAGCATCCGCCCATCAATCCAGTCACGCTGCCCCCCTAGGACCGACCCTCCTCGCAGAATACCGAGTCCAGAAACCACAACCGTCGCCGCAAACACCATCCGCAGTTGCAGATCACTCCCACCGATCCCACCCAAAACGATCACAATCCCACCAACCAACAACACCCCGCCCCCGACCCATCCCGCGAGTCGCGAACCGACCAGTACCGGCAGACTCCGCGTGTTGTGCATCCCGTCACTCTCCCGATCATCAAGATCACAAATCACGGCATCCCCAAACACCACCAACCCCATCCCCACCAGCGAACACACCAGCACCATCGCATCGGGCCACACATACGGCTCGCCCTCGAGTACCCGCTCACCCATCACCGCCGCCGCGCCAAGCCCGACCACCGCGGCGCTGACCATGAACGCCTTGAGTCCCGGGATGTCCTTGAGCCGAGAGACCTTCCCCGGCTTCCACCCCGAATACACATACCCCGCAAAGATGCCGCTGAAAACGAATATGCCGAGTACCGGAGTCATCAGAAATCCAATCACCATCGCAAGCACCCACTCGGCGATCATGACAACTCGCAGTTTTTGTGCATGCCGGCGGAGGTAGGTATGCCGGCGCGGATCGGCCATCAGGTCCGCAGGGTCGAGATCAGCATCGCGGAACTTGATCCGGTCGAGCAGGTACCCGCTGTGTGCACAGAACGCGACATAGGCCAATGCCGATGGGGTGATCGGGTGCTGAAGGAACTCGCCGAGGATGATCGCTACGCCGAGGGAATACATGACGGCCCACCCCGCAAGGTGGCCGAAGATTGCGATGGGCTGGAACTTTGGTGATTGGTCTTGGGGTGGAATTGTTCCATGTGGAACATGACCGTTTTTGTGCGCACACATCGCGTCACTCCCCGGACCAGTTGATCGACCGGTCCATCACCAAAATCTCGGCGTGGTCCAGCAGATCGCGGGCAACGATTTCCATCGCGCGTTGCTGGGCGACAAGTGTTGCTCGGTGGGTGATCCGGTCGGATTGGGCGGGGGTCGGGGGGGACTTGAGTTGGGTGGTGGCTTGTTGGATTTCGTTTTGGATTTGTGCTGGGAGGTTGGGGTCGGTGGCGATCATTCGGCGGAGGATCGCGTTGCGGCGGAGGAGAGCGGCGAATCTGGTTGGGCCGAGGCCTCGGGTTCTGCGGATGGATTCGATGAGGCGGGGGGTGGATTGGGGGTTGGTGGATTGGTCGAGGACGGCGATGAGGGCGTCGAGTTCGTGTTGTTGGTCGGCTTCGTTGATGGTCCAGCCGTTCTGGGTTGCGGTGGTGTTGAGGAGTTTGGTGAGGATGAGTTCGTCGAGGATTTGTTGGCCGTTGGATTCGGCGAGTTGGGTCCAGAGTTCTTGTTGGGTGATTGGTTTGCCGTTGACGAGGGCGATGGTTTTGGTGGTGGGTTGTGGGGTGGTTCTGGGTTGGGACTGGGTGCAGCTGATGAGAAATGCGCACAAGAGTGTCGGTAAGTAACGGCAAACACGGTGATTTCGTGTAGGGAATCGTGTTGATTGATTGGGGTGCCGGGTTTGTGCGGAAATATTGGGCATGTTGATGGATTGTTGACTGGTGGATTGGTCGAAGCGTGTTGTTTTGGATGAAACGGGGGGTGGGTCAACCTTTTGGTGGGCTGTGCGTACAGGAAGTGTCGATATGCTTGTATCGTCGATGTTGTTGAGCGGGAACGAATTGATTGATGGACGCAAGCTGAGTGGAGTTTGATGGATACTACGGCGAAGAAACTGGTGGATGAATCGGGTGCGGGCGAGAGTCGGCGCGGGGTGTTGATGTCATTGGCGATGAAAGTCGCGACTTCTGAAGTTGGGGGCGGGGCTGGTGGTGCTTCGGGTGGTGGTTCTGGTGAACTGGCGAGTCCGAAGCTTCGGCGGTTGATCTGTCCTTTTTGTGGGGCGCTTACGGCTGATTCTGGTCGGTGTGGTTCTTGTCATGCTCGGTTTGATCCGTTGAGCCGGCAGGCGTCTCAGAATGAGATGGGGCCTTGGTTTGTGCGGGATGAAACGATGCCTCATCGTCCGGGGTGTAACTACACGACGATTAAGCGATTGGTTGAGACTGGCGGGATCGAGGCGAACTCGGTGTTGCGGGGGCCGAGCACGCGGCAGTTTTGGATGCTTGCGAAGCACACACCTGGGGTTGGCCAGTTGTTTGGGGTGTGTCATAACTGTGGTGCGGAAGTTGCGAAGGATGCGTTTTCATGCGGGAAGTGTCACGAGGTGTTTTCGACGGATCGTGATCGGCAGCATCTTGGTCTTGGGCCATCGAGGCCGTTGCCTGGTCGGGCTGCGGTCGAGGTGCTGGCGATGCGGGCTGAGCCGCCTGCGGGTGCGGAGCTTGTGGCTGGGCCTGCGGCGATTCCGCTGGCGCCGCAGGAGTCGCGCGGTCGGGTTTCGGGTGGACGGCGGGTTCAGGATGGATCGGTTTCGGGTGGTGAAGGAATGAGCGGTGAGGATGGGCTCGATGCGATTAAGCAGATTGATGAGTTGAAGCGCTCGGTGCGGTCGCTTCGGCGGGCGTGGATGAATGAGCGGCAGAGGGCGTGGGTTTCGGTTGCGTGCGCGGGGGGGATTACGGTGTTGGCGATGGCGGTTTTGCTGTTGTCATGATTGATTGATGGGGGTGATTGGATGGATTGGTTTGAAGTGTAATCGCGGGTACAAGTTGGATTGTGTTGAACGGTTTGGGCGTGGCTCGGCCGGCTTTACATTGATTGAGTTGCTGGTGGTTATCGCGATCATTGCGGTGCTGATTGGGATTTTGCTTCCGGCGCTTGGATCGGCGAGGGCTTCATCGCGGACGCTGCTGTGCAGCTCGAACATGCGGCAGAACGGGCTTGCGGCGGCGATGTATACGGATGACAATCGGGGTGTGATCGCTGCGTTGTGGTGGCGGGGGAATGAGAAGCCGGACACGGAGTATGCTGATTTGTCGAATCCATACTCGGACGCCAATGGTGTCGCGTTTCAGGCGATTGACATCATCCGTGACCGGACGGGCTTTACGAATGCGGCTACGGAGTCCAATTGGTTCTCGAATCTTTGGTTTACGCATTTGGTCTATCTGGATTACATGACGGGGAATCCTGAGGAGCCCGTTGCGGCGTGTCCTGAGGATGAGGAGCAGGTTGCTCGGGCGGAGACACCGATTGAGGAGTATTCGAACGGATCGATCCGTCGGAAGTTTGAGAGTTCGTATGAGACGAGCGTGTTTACTTATTCGGTTGATGTGCAGCGTGGGGCGTACCGTCCGTTGACGCAGACGAGCAATGCGTATGGATCGTTTGCTCGGGATGAGCGGTACCTTGTGAACCGGAAGCTGACGGAGGTTTCGTATCCATCGTCGAAGGCGTGGATGTTTGATACCTTTGCGCGGCATGGTCGTTCGGATTCGGTGTTGTTTGTGGTGCCTGGGACGAGTCAACCGATTTTGTTCTTTGATGGGTCGGTGAGCTCGCGGGATACGAACGATGCGAATCTGGGGTTTGATCCGCGGAACCCGACGAGTGCTGATCCGATTCTGATTGAAGCGGATGACGAGATGTTGTATCCGGGTGTGTTTCGGTGGACGAGGGGGGGGTTGAAGGGGATTGATTTCGGTGGGCAAGAGGTGGATACTGGGCAGTGAAAGCTCGGCAATGGGGTGGTGGTTGTCCTAGAATCTTGTGAGCGGGTTCGTTCTGAACCTGTGAACTGGAGGTTCAGATGGGTAGCAAGCCGGGCGTTTTGATTGCGGATAAGTTTGATCAGATCGGGATTGATGGTCTCCGGGAGCTTGGGTGTGAGGTGCATCAGGATGCGGACCTTGGGCCTGAGACGATTTCGGCGGCTTTGAAGGCGACGGGCGCGAAGGTGCTTGTGGTCCGGTCGACGAAGGTGCCGGCGTCGGTGTTTGAGGATTGCGGGGAGCTGGGGCTTGTGATCCGTGCGGGGGCGGGGCATGACAATATTGATTCAGAAGCAGCGGGGGCGAAGGGCATTCCCGTGTGCAACTGTCCCGGGATGAACGCGGTGGCGGTTGCTGAGCTTGCGTTTGGGCATATGTTGAATCTGGATCGTCGGATCTCGCTGCAGACCAAGTCGCTGCGTGAGGGGAAATGGAATAAGCAAGAGTTCTCCAAGGCGCGGGGCTTGAAGGGGTGCAACCTGCTTGTGGTGGGGATGGGCTCGATCGGGATGGAGTTGATTAAGCGGGCGCAGGCGTTTGAGATGAATGTGAGTGCGCAGTCCCGCTCGATGCACAAGGAGACGGCTCGCGCTCTTGGGATCAAGATGATTGAGTACACTCGCGATGCACTCAAGGCGGCGATCGAGGATGCGGACATTGTGTCGGTGCATGTCGCGTTGAGTGCGGATACGGACAAGTTGTGCGGTCCCGGGTTCTTTGGGGCGATGAAGCCTGGGGCGATGTTCATCAATACTTCGCGTGGGGAGATTGTTGATGAGCGGGCGCTCATTGGGGCGGTCAAGGAGAAGGGCATCCGGGTGGGGCTGGATGTGTATCAGGACCAGCCATCAAGCAAGAACTGTGATTGGACGCAGGAGATCGCGGATCTTCCTGGGGTTTCGTTGACGCACCATGTTGGGGCATCGACGGATCAGGCGCAGGAAGCGGTGGCTCTTGAGGTGATCCGGATTGTGCAGACGGTGGTCGATGAGGGTCGGACGCTGCATGTTGTGAATAAACAATGTTTGAATGAAGAACAGTTGAGCTTGGCGCTGTAGTCGGGTTCTTTGAATCGGAGATGAATCATGGGTAATCGTGTATACAACTTTTCGGCGGGTCCTGCGTGTTTGCCTGAGAGCGTGCTGAAGCAGGCTCAGAAGGACATTTGGGATGTGATGGATTCAGGGATCGGGATTCTGGAGCATTCGCACCGGGATGCGACCTTTGATCGGATTACGCAGGAGACCGAGGCGGACTGCCGAGCGGTTGGAGCGATCCCGGATGACTATTCGATCTTCTGGATGCAGGGCGGAGCGACGAGCCAGTGCTACATGGTGCCTGCGAACTTCCTTGCTGCTGATCGCACGGCGGATTACTTTGATACGGGGAAGTGGGCGAGCGATTCGATCGCTGAGGTTCCGCTGTACGGGAAGCTGAATGTGTGTGGGTCGTCGAAGGAGTCTGGGTACCACCATATCCCGAAGGGTGATGAGGTGAAGTATTCGGATGATCCTGCGTATGTGCAGTTTACTTCCAACAACACGATCATGGGGACTGAGTTTAAGGAGCTTCCAAAGACTCCCGGGAAATCGTTCTTGGTTGCGGATATGTCTTCGAACATTTACTCGCGTCCGATTGATGTGAGCAAGTATGGGCTGATTTATGCGGGGGCGCAGAAGAATCTGGGGCCTGCGGGGATCACTCTTTTGATTGCTCGGAAGGATTTGATTGAGGAACCTGTTCGCAAGCTACCCAAGATGATGCAGTACGGGCTGATGGCGAAGAAGGAAGGGCGGTACAACACGCCTCCGACCTTTGGGGTGTACTTGATGGGGCAGGTGTTTAAATGGATCTTGGCTGAGGGTGGGTTGACTGCGATTGATGAGATCAACAAGGAGAAGGCTGCGATTTTGTATGACTTTATTGATTCGCAGGATTTCTACACGCCTCACGCGAAGACCGAGGATCGGTCGCTGATGAACATTACTTTCAAGTGCCCGACTGATGAGCTTGATGCGGTGTTTATTGAGCAGGCGGAGGAGAAGGGGTTGACGACGCTTGCTGGGCACCGGTCGATTGGCGGGATGCGGGCGAGTATTTACAACGCGTTCCCGAAGCAGGGGTGTGTCGATCTGGTCGCGTTTATGAAGGCGTTTGCTTTGGAGCACGCTGGGGCGAAGGCGTAAGCGACTTGTAGAAAATTTATTTGAAACCCGGAGTTTTGGCTCCGGGTTTTTTATGCGTTGAGGCGGGTGTTGCAGGCGTTGAGGACTTCTGCTGGGGTGATTCTTTGGATCATTTCGGCGGAGCGGTTGTCGCGGAAGTAGAACTCGTCGTCTTCTTTGATGTGCTGGAGGATGTCGGCTTGGCGGTTGTAGGGGGATGCTTTCTTTGGGTCGGTTGGTCCTAGGAGTGCGACGAGGGGGCGTTTGAATCCTACTGCCATGTGGAGGGCGGCGGAGTCGTTGGCGACGACGAGTTTGGCGCGGGCGATGAGGGCCATGAGGAGGGCGATGGAGGTTGATCCGACGCGGTCGGTGATTTGGGGGTGTCCTTTGGCGAACTCGATGAGGGGGGCGCAGTGGAGGCGTTCGCCGGGGCCTCCAACGATGATGATGCGTTGGATGTTTTTGTTTTTGATGAGGTCTTTGGCGAGGAGGGTGAAGCGGTCGATGGGCCAGCATTTGGCGTTCCATGCGGAGGTTGGGGCGAGGACGGCGTAGGGCTCGGGGTATTCGATGATGACCTCGGAGAGCTCGGCTTGTCCGGCGTACAGGGATACATCGGGTTTGGAGACATCGGCGCCTGCAGCGGCGGCGAGGGCGAGCATGCGGTCTACGGAGTGCATGGATTTGGGGGCTTGGATGCGATGGTTGTGGAAGATCCATCCGAGTTCTTGGGAGTCTTTAAATCCATAGCGGAGGGGGGCGGCGGTGGCTCTTGAGAAGAATCCGGAGCGGGCGAGACCTTGGCAGTCGAGGACCATGTCGTAGTTGTTTTTGCGGAGTTCGGAGAGCCATTTGAAGAGGGGACCGAAGCGGAAGTGGCGGCATTGTTTCCCGAGCTCGACGCGTTTGAAGGGGATGACCTCATTGAGGGCGGGATGGTGCTCGATGGCTTGGGTGTAGGTGTCGCGGACCATCCAGTCGATCTTGGCGTCTGGGTAGCGGGCTTTGAGGGCGGCGAGGACTGGGGTAGAGCGGCAGATGTCACCGAGCGCGCTGGGGCGGATGATGAGGATGCGGCTTGGTGGTGTTGAGTCGGACACTACTGGAGGGTAGGAAGAGAAGAGCACAGGCGGGACGCCTGTGCCACGGATTTCTGTTGGTTATGCGGGGTAGGTGGCGCTGGTGCGGTCGGTTTCCCAGACGGTGATTTGGTCGAGGGTGCATCCGAGTTTTTCCAGGGCTGGGGCGAGGGATTGGTAGCAGTGGGTGGTGATGTTTTCGACGGAGGGGATGGTGCCTGCGTTGGTTTGGTCGAAGGGGGGGCAGTCGGTGTTGAGGAACTTGTGGTCGAGGGGGTTGATGATGGTGTCGTTGACGGCTTGTTCGATTTTGAGTTGGAGTTCTGGGGTGAGGTTGTTGAGTGGGACCCGGATGGTGGGTTCGACTTTGTAGTTATGGCCGTGTCCTGAGGGGTTGTTGCATTTTCCGAAGAAGTCGGCGTTTTGTTGGTCGGTGAGGGCGGGGGTATGGAGACGATGGGCGGCGGCGAACTCGTAGCGCTGGCGGAGGAGGATGGTGTTGTTGTCTCGGGATTCTTTGGTCATCTCAATGGAATGGTATGGGGTGAGTTGCCAGCGGACTGCGTGGAGGGTTGGGATGAGTTTGGCGGCGGCGGTGGACCAGAGTTTGGGGAGGAGGGTTGAGGGGGATACGGAGGGATCGAGGTTGATCTGGGTTGCGATGACGGGGAGGAGCATGTTTCGGACGAGTGCGTCGATTTCTTGGATTCCGAGGAGATAGCCGGTGGTGGGGTCTGGTGTGCCTTGGACGGCGATTTGGAGCTGGTAGTAGCGACCGAGGGTGGTCATGGTGGGTTTGCCGGCGGTGGTGTTGAATCCGGAGATTGAGCCGTCGGTATTGATTGTGAAGCGGACGGTTCGGCGTAGGATGTGTTGGCTTGAGGGGTTGGACATCACTGAAAAGCATAGCGGTCGGAGATCGCGGAAGGCGGTGTGGTATGGGTTGGTGCTGTGGGAAGAAATCGGGAATGGGTGCTGGGGTTGTTGTTGCGGTCTTTTTGCCTGCGTATTTGGGTATTGTGGTTTTGGCGAATCAGGATGATGCGCCAGCGTCTGATGTCGTCGCGGCCGCGGTGGGTGATGAATCACAAGTAGAAACACAAGTTAGAACACAAGTTGGGACACAAGTTGGGACAGAAGAGGAGAAGAAGATGGGTTCGAAGGATGTGCTTGGGTATGAGTTTGCGATGTTGGATGGGTCTACGCGGTCGCTGGAGGACTTTCGTGGTTCGGTGGTGATGTTGGTGAATGTGGCGAGTGCGTGTGGTTTGACGCCGCAGTATGAGGGGCTGGAGGCGTTGTATCAGAAGTACAAGGGCGATGGTCTGGTGATTGTTGGGTTCCCTGCGAACGAGTTTGGGGCGCAGGAGCCGGGCACGAATGCGGAGATTGCGACTTTCTGCAGCACCGAGTTCGGGGTGACCTTCCCGATGGCTGAGAAGATCGTTGTGAAGGGCGAGGGGGTGCATCCGTTGTACGCTCAGTTGGCTGCGCAGCCTGAACCGATTGGTGGGGAGCCTGAGTGGAACTTTGCGAAGTTTCTGGTGAATCGGAAGGGTGAGGTTGTCCAGCGGTTCCCTTCGCGGACTCCCCCTGGGGACGCGTCGGTGGTTTCGGCGGTTGAGGGGTTGCTTGGTGAAGATTGAGGGGAAATACGCACTGGCGGGCTGTTTCTGAAAGTGTTCGTTGACAGTGGTTTATGGGTTTGTTGCTGCGCCTTAATACAACCTTCATGCCGCAGGGTTCGCTTTTGTGTCAAAGGTGTGCGAATGTTGTGTAAAGGCGAAGAGTTCGCTTTGTTCAACTGATTCTGTAGACATGGAGAGTTGTCATGAAATCACGAAAATTTGCATCGTTGATGGTCGGGTTGGCGGCGATGCCGTTGATCGCGATGGGGACGCTGATGGGTGGCGGGGTCGATCCTGAGCTTCCGACTTATGAAGCGACCAGCGGGGTTTCGGGGAGCATCAAGTCGATTGGTTCAGACACGATGAATAACCTGATGACTCTTTGGGGCGAGGATTTCAAGAAGTTCTACCCGGCGACCCAGACCGAAGTGGAAGGCAAGGGGTCATCGACCGCTCCTGCGGCTTTGATCGAGGGTCAGGCGCACTTCGGTCCGATGTCTCGTCCGATGAAGGGTGCGGAGATGGACAAGTTTGAGGAGGAGTATGGGTACCCTCCGACAGCGGTTCGTACAGCGATTGACTGTCTTGCGGTGTATGTCCACAAGGACTGTCCGCTCGATGAGATCAGCATTGAAGATTTGACACGGGTGTACTCGGTCACAGATGGTGATCTGACCTGGGGTGATCTTGGTGTGAGTGATCCGAAGTTTAAGTCGCGTCCGGTGAATCTATATGGTCGCAACTCGGCTTCGGGTACTTACGGATACTTCAAGCAGATCGGTTTGCAGGGGAATGATTACAAGGCGACCGTCAAGGAGCAACCGGGGTCATCGGCTGTGGTTCAGGCGGTGACTACCGATCTGTATGGCTTGGGATACTCGGGCATTGGATACAAGACCGCTGGCGTGAAGGCGTTGTCGGTCTCGTACGATGGGTATGACGCTGTTCACGCAACGGCAGAAAATGCCTACTCTGGTGAGTACCCGATCGCTCGATTCTTGTATCTCTATGTGAATGCTGATCCTACGACCGGGATTACTGATCCTTTGCGTGCTGAGTTCATCAAGATGGTGTTCTCGCAGTCGGGTCAGGAGATCGTTGTGAAGGACGGGTACTTCCCGGTTCCAGCGAGTATCGCTCGTGAGGACCTTGAGGCACTCAAGATCGGCTATGATTTTTGAGTGACTGATTCTGACTCACAACAGAAGACTGATACGCAGAGTCGTTCTCGGGCGTCGCGTCGGTTGCATGCAACCGATGCGGCGGCCGAGTTTGTCGTGACGGTTGGTGGGTTTGCGGTGCTTGCTGCGGTGCTTGGGATTTGTGTGTACCTTGCATGGGTTGTGGTGCCGTTGTTTTTTTCGGGGACGGTCGAGGAAGGTGTTGGGTATGAGGGGCGGGGGGCTGGGTTGCCTTATGGTGTGTACCTTGATCCGTATGGGGAAGCGGCGGTGTTCAACGATGCGGATGGGGGACGCGTTGTTGGGTTGATTGACAACGAAGAGCTTGGGAAGCTCGGGGATCTTGAGGGTGGCGGGGCGGATGCTGAGGGGGTGTATGAAATTAGTGAATCGTCGGCGCGGAATGGGGAGATGATCGCGCGGGGGTACTCGGATGGGACGGTCCGGCTTGGATCGGTGGCGTTTTCGACGCGGCTGCTCGCAGCGGGCAGCGATGTGGGTGGCGGGGCTGGGTACAGCTCGGTGCTGGAGGATGGGCGGATCCGGCGGGTGGTTGCGGAGGAATCGTTTGGAGAGGCGCTGAGGTTCAAGTCCGGAAGCGGCGCGGTGGTGCTTGTTGACTACCAGATCGATCCGACGGGGAAGACTGTTCTTGCGGCACTGCGGGAAGACGGGACCGTTGTTGTTTCGAGCGTGCGGACGATCCGTCCTTTGGGGGGTGGGAAGGCGCGGACGCGGCTGCAGGAGACCTCGTTTGGGCTTGGAGAGACGGGGGCGAAGAATCATGAGCCCGTGGGGCTGAAGATCAGCGCGGATGGTGGGCAGGTGTTTGTGGTGTATCGCGATGGGGCGATGGACCGGTTTGCGCGGGATGGGAAGGCGTTTGTGTTCCGCGAGCGGGTGGAGATGTTGAAGGGGGATGGGGAAGTTACTGTTGTTGAGATGGTGCTGGGTGGGCAGACGGTGATTGTGGGGGATTCGCTTGGGACGGTGCAATCGTGGCATGTGTCGCTTGATGATCAGAATCGGTTTGGGGATGACCGGTTCTTGGTGCGGTCGCATCGGTTTGAACGGGCGGGTGATGGTGGTGGTGTTTCGGTTGTGGATCTGACCCCGAGTGGGCGGGATCGGACGGTTGGGGTGTTGTACAGCGATGGGGTGGTGGTGCTTCGGCATTTGACGAGTGAGAAGACGATTGTTCGGATTGAGTCTGCGGTTGAGGGGGCGGGTGTTGTTGCGATTGGGCCGAAGAATGATGCGGTGCTTGTGGTGGGTGAGGGCGGTGGGTACGAGTTGTTTGGGTATGACCCTGGGTACGCAGAGTTCAGCGTCAAGGCGTTGTTTGGTCGTGTGGTGTATGAGGGGTTGAGTGGTCCGGAGTATGTGTATCAGTCTTCGTCGGGTGATGATTCGAGTGAGGTGAAGCTGAGTGTGATGCCTTTGATCTTTGGGACGATGAAGGCGACGGTTTTTGCGATGTTGTTTGCGATCCCGGTGGCGGTGTTTGCGGCGTTGTACTCGAGCGAGTTTTTGTCCAAGCGTGTGCGGAAGGTTGTCAAGCCGAGTGTTGAGCTGATGGCGAGTTTGCCGTCGGTGGTGCTTGGGTTTGTGGCGGCGATGGTGGTGGCTCCGTATGTGGCAGATTTGCTTGGGCCGTTTTTGATTGGGATGTTTGTGTTGCCTTTGGGTGTGTTGTTCGGTGCTCATGTGTGGCAGCTTGTGCCGTTGTCTACACGGCTGCGGTTCCGGACGGGGCATCATCTGGCGATGGTGGCGGGGGTGTTGTTGTTGAGTGTTGGGGTGGCTTGGGTTGCTGGGCCGACGGTTGTGGATGTTGGGTTTACTCCGGATCGGTTTGACAAAGCGATGATGTCGGGTGCGGTTGAACCTGTTGAGGCGGATCGTTTGCCGGCGTGGGCGGGGGATGCGGCGTACTCGACGCGGACACAGCGGAAGCTTCGCGCGATGGAGATGGGGGTTGTGGATGGGGTTGTTGTGGAGTGGGACGGGACTGAACTTCTTGCGACGAACTCGGGGCTTAATCAAGCGGATCTTCGGCGGTGGCTCAATGGTGAATATGGAACGGCGCGTCCCGGGTGGGTGCTGGCGTGCTTCCCGCTTGCGGCGATCGGGGTGTGGATTGTGCAGGCGTTTACGATTCGTCGGCGCGTTGATGTCTGGCTTTCCACGCAGAACTCAGCGACCGTTGGGGCGGTTGTGCTGGCGAAGTTTGTGGTTCTTTCGTTGATCGGTTTGGGGGTCGCGTATGGGGCGGCGACGCTTCTGACGATGGCGGGGATTGATCCACGGGATTCGGTGTTTGGGACATTCAGTCCTCGCAATACGCTTGTTGTTGCGGTGATCATGGGGTTTGCGGTGATCCCGATTATCTTTACGATCTCGGAGGATGCGCTGCAGGCGGTTCCGGATTCGTTGCGGTCGGCGTCGCTTGGTGCGGGTGCGACCAAGTGGCAGACGGCGGTGCGGATTGTGCTGCCTGTTGCGGGGTCGGGGATTTTCTCGGCATGCATGATCGGGTTTGGTCGTGCGGTCGGGGAGACGATGATTGTGTTGATGGCGACGGGGAACACCCCTGAGATGTCGTGGAATATCTTTGCGGGATTCCGAACGCTCGCGGCGAATATCGCGGTGGAGCTGCCTGAGGCGCCGAAGGATGAGACGCATTACCGTGTGTTGTTCTTGTGCGGGTTTGTGTTGTTTGTGATGACCTTTGTGATTAATACCAGTGCTGAGATTGTTCGGCAGGTGGTTCGGAAGAGGAACGCAGGGCTGTGAGTGATCACGATCAACAAGCTGTGAATCAAGTGGCTGGCAATGCCGTGACTTCGCGTCGGACGCTTCCGAGCGCGGTGGGTGAGCCGATGGTGTGGCTGACGGGGTCGGCGTTGGTGTTGTGCCTTGGGATGATCGCGATTTTGTTGGTGTTGGTGGTTCGCAATGGGCTGCAGACATTTTGGCCTGGGGATATTGATCGGGTGACGCTGACGAGTGGGGAGGTTGTGCTCGGGATTCGGACGGATGAGGACTCGCAGGGGCGTATGTTGTATCGGGTTGGGAACCGGGATATTGGGCAGGAGTCGTTCCGGTGGATTGATGGGGAAGAGATCGCGAGTGTTGAGCAGCCTGATGATGCGGTGATGCTTGAGCGGGAAGCGTGGGGGGTTTGGTTTGGGATTCCTGAGTCGATTTCGATTGGGAATCCGGACGATGATTCGTTGGTGGCGGTGAGTGATGGTTCTGCGGACACGCTTGAGCAGTTTGCGGTGTTGCATCCAGCGGCTCGCGAGCGCCGGGCAAAGCGCGAGGCGATGCGGAAGCGGGAACTTGGCGAGATTAATCATGGGATCGAAGAGGCGCGGCTGGCGGTGTCCAAGGCGGAGATGGGGGTGGTGCGCCGAGACACGGCGAGTGACCGGCTGGGGTGGCTGAGCTGGTTTGGGGTGCTGGGTGCGGTGGTGTTTGCGGGTGGAATATGGTGGGTGAAGCGTGATGCGGGTGTGGGGATTGGGTCTGCGGGGATTCGTCAGGGGAAGCTGATTCGGTTTGGGTGCGGGGTTGCGGTGATTTGTGGGGTCGTTGGGTTGTGGGTTGGTGGGCCTTGGAAGACGACTGGGAATACGGCTGCGGAGCTTGATGCGACGATCGCGATGATGGAGGAACGGCAGGCGGAGCTTCAGGTGGAGTACGAGCGGGTGCTCGCGGAGATCCGTCTTGGGGATGAGGTTGATGGGCGGGAGCGTTTTGTGGTGGTGGAACCGACGACGGGTCGGTTTGCGCCGATCGCGCAGACGCGTGGTGATGAGCCGATGATTTTGAGTCAGGTGGTTCGTTTGGTGCCTGCGAATCAGTTGACGGTGTTTGGGAAGATGAAGGTTTTTGTGGAGCGTTGGTGGGAGTTCTTGTCGACAGGTCCTCGCGAGGCGAACACGGAGGGGGGGGTGTATCCGGTGATTGTGGGGACGGTGTTGCTGACGCTGTTGTTGACGATCTTTGTGACGCCTTTGGGTGTGATCGCGGCGTTGTATTTGCGGGAGTATGCGAAGCAGGGGTTTGCGACGAGTGTGATCCGGGTTGCGGTGAACAATCTTGCGGGTGTTCCCAGTATTGTGTATGGGGTGTTTGGGCTGGGGTTCTTTTGTTATACGGTGGGGCGGTATGTGGATACGGGACCGGTTGAGGGGACGGCGCTTTCGAGCGGGGTGTGGTGGTTGACCTTTGGGCTTGTGGTGGTGATGGCGATCGCTTCGTTTGGATTTGGATTGTGGGGGAAGCCTGATCCGGGGCATCCGCCGAGGCTTGGTCACAAGGTGATGTCGCGACTTGCGTGGCTTGGCTGGGGCGTGACTGTGGTGCTTCTGGTGATGGTGGTGTGGCGGACACCTTACTTTGCGGGGTTCTTTGGGGCGCGTGCGGCGGAGGGTTCTCCGACCTTTGGGTCGCGTGGGTTGTTGTGGGCTTCGTTGACATTGGCGCTCTTGACGCTTCCGGTTGTGATTGTGGCGACGGAGGAAGCGATCGCGGCGGTTCCCAACTCGATGCGAGAGGGGAGCTTTGGGTGCGGGGCGAGCAAGTGGCAGACGATCCGGCGGATTGTGCTTCCCGGGGCGCTGCCTGGGATTTTGACGGGTGCGATTCTGGCGATGGCGCGTGGTGCGGGTGAGGTGGCGCCGTTGATGTTGGTGGGTGCGGTGAAGCTGAATCTGGATTTGCCTGTGTCGACTTCGGCTCCGTTTTTGCATGCGGACCGGAGCTTTATGCACTTGGGGTTCCATATTTATGATCTTGGATTCCAGAGTCCTGATTCTCAGGCGGCTCGTCCGATGGTTTGGACGACGACGCTGTTGTTTTTGATGATTGTCTTTGCGCTCAATTTTGCGGCGATTCTGATTCGTGCGAAGTTGCGGGGCCGGATGACGGGAGCGGCGATATGATGGGAGCGATGCCTAAGGACAATGAATCACAGCGTGCGGTGAAGGTGGAGGTGGTCGCTTCGCAGTCTGAGATCCAGACTGGTGGGAAAGGTGCTCCGCCGTTGCCATCTCCGGTGGTGCCTGGTGGGATGGGCGGGGAACGGGTGCATTATGATGTGATCGATGCGATCCGCCGGGGGGAATCGGTGAAGCCGACGGTTCATAAAGCGATGGGGGATGTGGATTCGGTGATTCATACCGATGACTTCAAGCTTTGGTATGGGGCGGCGCAGGCGATTCATGGGATTTCGATGTCGGTGCCTCGGGGTGCGGTGACGGCGTTGATTGGTCCTTCGGGGTGCGGGAAGTCGACGCTGCTGCGTTCGATCAATCGGATGAATGATCTGGTTGAGGGCGTGCGGGTTGAGGGCGGGATCACGCTCAATGGGGCTCCGGTGTATGAGCCTACGGTCGATGTGATTGAACTTCGGAAGCGGCTTGGGATGGTGTTTCAGAAGCCAAACCCGTTCCCGATGTCGATCTTTGAGAATGTGGTGTATCCGCTGCGGATTGATGGGGAGCGTCGGAAGAGTGTGCTTCAAGAGGCGTGTGAGCGGAGTTTGAAGTCTGCGGCGATCTGGGATGAGGTGAAGGATCGTTTGAAGGAATCGGCGCTTGGGTTATCGGGTGGTCAGCAGCAGCGGCTGTGCATTGCTCGTGCGGTGGTTGCGGATCCTGAGGTGTTGTTGCTTGATGAGCCTTGCAGTGCGCTTGATCCGGTGGCGACGATCCGGATTGAGGAGTTGATTACTGAGATTTCGGAGCGGTACACGGTGCTGATTGTGACGCACAATATGCAGCAGGCGGCTCGGGTTTCGAACTACACGGCGTTCATGTATCTGGGTCGATTGGTGGAGTATGGACCGACTGGGGCGATGTTCCAGAATCCGAAGTTGATCGAGACGGCGCACTATGTTTCGGGTCGGTTTGGTTGAACTTGCGGATAGACCGTTCGTTCTCTGTGTTCTGATTGAGCCGGTAAAAGATGCGTGTTGGGGTTCGAAAGTGGTGCGTTTTGTTGGAGTTGTGGGCACTGAGGCCGATAGTTAGGGCTAGGATCACGGCTGGGTATGTGCCTTGTCGTGTGGTCCGATAGTCCATCTGAACGCGGTTTTTAAATGGTTGCGTGCAGAATTGGCTGAGGTGAGCTATGAGTTCTGTGCCGAAACCGATCGTGCCGAGTGTGAATCAATGGAACGCTGTGTATATGGAAGAGCAGTATCAGCTTTACAAGGCTGATCCGGGGTCTGTCACGGGCGAGATTCGGGCGTTCTTTGAGGGCTTTGAGCTTGCGAATGCTGGTGAACTGACGCTGTTTGGATCCGATGCGGGTTCGAAGCCTGTAGCTGTGTCGGGTGGGTCTGTTGGTTCGACGGATTGGAAGTCGGAGAACGGTCCTGTTCAGGTGTGGGCCGGCGGTTTGGGTGTTGCTGGGCGGGTGTCGCACTTTGAAGCGGTGGTGAATGATTTTGTGAACGCGTACCGGGATCAGGGGCACTTGTGTGCGGATATTGATCCGTTCCATCGCGAGCGGCCTCGGCCGAGCCTGTTGTCGCTTGAGCATCATGGGCTGACGGATTCAGACCTTGACCGGATGGTTGACGGGACGGGGATGGGGCTTGGGATGCAGGTGCCATTGCGGTCGGTGATTGCGCGGCTTGAAGAGGTGTACTGCGGCTCGATCGGTTTGGAGCTGATGCATGTTGCGGATACGGAGCAGCGGTCGTGGTTGGTGCACCGGTTTGAAACGGTGGGCGGGAAGCTTGATCTGTCGCGCGATCGCAAGATGCTGATCCTTGAGCAGCTGACCAAATCAGAAATGATCGAGAAGTTCCTTGGTCGACGCTATCCCGGTGACAAGCGGTTCTCGCTTGAGGGCGGCGAGGCGTTGATCCCGTTGCTTGACCATCTGATCGAGACGGCGTCTGATCTTGGTGGGGAAGAGGTTGTCATGGGGATGGCGCATCGTGGGCGACTCAATGTGCTCAACAACACGATCGGGAAGACCTATGAACAGATCTTCACCGAGTTTGAAGAGAACTGGTCGGAGGACTTTGTTGATGGTGGCGGGGATGTGAAATACCACCAGGGGTACTCTGGCACGCGCCGATTCCCGAACGGGAAGATGATGCATCTGGCGCTTGCGAGTAATCCGAGCCACCTTGAAGCGGTCAACGGCGTGATCGAGGGGCGTGCACGCGCCAAGCAGCGGTTGAAGGGCGACTTCAAACGGACACGCGTGATCCCGATTCTGATCCATGGCGACTCTGCGGTTGCGGGACAGGGGATTGTTGCGGAGGTCCTGAACTTCTCGCAGCTCGAAGGCTACACGACCGGCGGTACGGTGCATGTGGTCATCAACAACCAGATCGGGTTCACGACGATTCCTGAGGATTCGCGGTCGAGCCGATACTGCACGGATATTGGCAAGTCGATTGATGCGCCGATTTTCCATGTCAATGCGGAGGATCCCGACGCGGTGGTGACTGTATCGCAGATCGCGATGGAGTACCGTCAGCAGTTTAAGCGGGATGTGTTTATTGATTTGCAGTGTTTCCGCAAGTATGGGCATAACGAGCAGGACGAGACGAGTTTTACCCAGCCATTGATGGCGAAGATGATCAAGAAGAAGGATTCGGTTCTCAGTATTTACACCAGCAAGCTCTTGAGCGAGGGTGTGATTCAGGAAGCGGATCGGCAGTCGATTGATGATCGGATTACTGAGACGCTTGAGCGTGCGCAGCGGTCTGCCAAAGAGATGGCGAAGGACCCTGCGATTGATCCGGGGTCCCAGCGATGGGCGGGGCAGACGCACGAGTACAACTTTGATCGGTTGGAAACGGGTGTGTCGCGTGAGATGATTCAGGAGATCGCTGGGGCGATCGGGAGTGCTCCGGAAGGATTCAATCTGAATCCGAAGCTCAAGAAGTTGTTTGTTGAGCGTTCTGAGCTGGCGTCGGCTGAGATGATCAGTTATGCGGATGCGGAGCAGCTTGCGTTTGGATCATTGCTGATTGAAGGGCATCCGGTTCGTTTGTCTGGTCAGGATTGTCGTCGGGGTACATTCTCGCACCGTCATGCGGTGGTTCGGGATATGAAGACCGCGGAGCCTTATACGCCTTTGAACAATATTCGTGAGCTTGGGATTGAGGGCACGGAAGAACCTGCTGGGACGATTGGCAGCGACGGGAAGGAGCGGCAGGCGAAGCTTTGCGTGTACGACTCTCCTTTGTCTGAAGCGAGTGTGCTTGGGTTTGATTACGGGTATTCGCTTGCGGATCCGAGGATGCTGGTGATCTGGGAGGCGCAGTTCGGTGACTTTGTCAACGGGGCGCAGGCGATCATTGATCAGTTCATTGCGTCGGCGGAGTTTAAGTGGGATCGTTGGAGCGGGCTTGTGATGCTGTTGCCACACGGGTATGAGGGCGCGGGTCCTGAGCATTCATCGTGCCGGGTCGAGCGGTTCCTTGAGTTGTGTGGTGGGAACAACATGCAGGTTGTGTATCCATCGACGGCGGCGCAGGTGTTCCATATGTACCGTCGTCAGATGAAGCGTTCGTTCCGGAAGCCTTTGATTGTGCTGACTCCCAAGAGTTTGCTTCGCACCCCGACGAGTGGGCTTGAAGATATCCTTGAGGGCGGCGCGTTCTTGGAGATGCTGGATGATCCGAGGTTTGTCTCGGGCGGCTGGGATCGTTCGGATGTGAACCGGGTTCTGCTTTGCAGCGGGAAGATTTACCACGAGCTTGATGCTCGGCGTGAAGAGATCGGACGCAAGGACACGGCGATTATCCGCATCGAGCAGTTGTACCCGTTCCATGATTCGATGCTGCAGGAGATTGTTTCGCGGTATCCCGATGGCGTGACGATCGAGTATGTGCAGGAAGAGACTTACAACGCGGGATCGTGGTTGTATGTCAGTGATATGGTGCAGGAGAAGTTGGGTTGGGCTCGTCCACGATATATTGGGCGTGCACGGTCGAGTTCTCCGGCGACGGGTTCCAAGTCGCAGCACAAGATCGAGCAGGAGCGGATCATCACGCAGGCGATCGGGGCGAAAGCCGAAGCGTCTGGCAAGGAAGCAAAGGTTGAGGCGGCACGCGCGTGAGCGGTTTGACGGTGAATACGGTTTATACAAGGACGCATGAACAATGACTACCAAGATCGAAATTCCAACTGTCGGCGAATCCGTGACCTCGGGCATTATCTCCGCGTGGAGCGTTGCGGATGGGGAGTATGTCGAGCGAGATCAGACCGTGCTTGAGCTTGAGACGGACAAGGTGACGATGGAAGTGCCTGCGCCCGCGTCGGGGATTGTGTCGCATTCGGCGGCTGAGGGTGACGAGGTTGAAGTGGGTGCGGTGGTGGGTCAGATTGATGAATCGGCGGCGAAGCCTGCGGGTGGTGGATCGAGTCCTGCGCCGAGCGAGCGTGCTCCGGCTGCGAAAGCGGCTCCGGAACCGGCGGCGGCACCGGCGGCGACTGCAGTTGCTGAGGCACCGAAGCCAGCACCGGCTCCGGCTCAATCGGCACCGAGTGGTGATGTGAAGGCGACGCCTTTGGCTCGCAAGCTTGCTGAGGATCGGGGGGTGCAACTCTCGCTCGTGACCGGGACGGGTGCGGGCGGGCGGATTCGTGAGCAGGATGTGCTTGGGTTTGTGCAGTCTGGTGCGTCAAAGGCACCGGCGGCGGCTCCGGCTGGGATGGGCGGATCACGCGAAGTCAGCGTTGAGCGGATGAGTCCGATGCGTCAGAAAATTGCTTCGCGGCTTGTCGAGGCGCAACAGACCGCGGCGATGCTGACAACCTTCAACGAGGTTGATATGGGCGCGGTGATGGATCTGCGGAAACAGTACAAAGAGAAGTTTGCTGAGAAGCACGGGGTCGGGCTTGGCTTCATGTCGTTCTTTGTAAAGGCGTGCGTGCAGGGGTTGCAGAAGTTCCCGTTGATCAACTCGTACATCACTGCGGGTGAGGATGGGAAGCCTGCGATTCAGAGTCACAACTACCAGGATATTGCGATCGCGGTTGCTGGGAAGAAGGGGCTGGTTGTGCCTGTGATTCGCAATACTGAGACGATGAGCTTTGCGGGGATTGAATCGGCGATCAAGGATCTGGGCACGCGTGCTCGGGACAACAAGCTTGAACTCAGCGAGATGATGGGCGGGACCTTTACGATTACCAATGGCGGGATCTTTGGGTCGTTGATGTCGACACCCATTTTGAATCCGCCTCAGAGTGCGATTCTTGGGATGCACGGGATCAAGAAGCGTGCGGTTGAGGATCCGAAGAATCCGGGTCAGGTTGCGCTGCGTCCGATGATGTATCTGGCGCTGAGCTATGACCACCGGATTGTCGATGGTGCGGAAGCGGTGCAGTTCTTGGTGAGCATCAAGGATGCGATTGAGGACCCGGCTCGGTTGATGCTGGATCTTTGAGGACTGGGTTGCGTATCGGGTTGCATGGGACCTGATCTGAAACAACCGGCTTGGATGTATTTGAAGGCGTTGTGCTTTGGGTTGATCGTGTTGATCTGTTCGGTGGGTTTGTTGCTGCCTGCGTTTTCGCTTCGTCAGTTGATTCTGGTTTGTGTGCTGGTGTGGGCATCGGCACGGTTCTACTACTTTTGTTTCTATGTGATTGAACGGTATATCGATCCATCATTCCGTTTTTCGGGGATGGGATCGGTTGTTGGGTACTTGGTTCGGGGGCCTAGCGGTCGAGTTGATCGAGAAGTCCCTGACAGGCGCGAGTGAGCATTTGGTAGACTTTTTCGAAGCCGTCGTCTCCGCCGTAGTAGGGGTCGGGGACATCTTGGGGTTTGGTGAGGGTGGGGTCGTAGGAGCGCATGAGTTTGAGTTTGGTATCCGGGACTTTGAGCTTGCTCAGGTCGCGGTGGTTGGCGGCGTCCATTGGGATGATGTGGTCGAAGCGTTTGATGTCGGTTGAGGGATCGAACTGGCGGGCGCGTTGCATCGTGATGTCGATGTTGTGGAGTGCGGCGGTTTGGATGGAGCGGGGGTCTGGGGGGTTGCCGGTGTGGTAGTTGGCGGTGCCGCAGGAGTCGATGTGGTAGTGGGTTGTGAGATCGGCTTGGTCGACGAGGTGTTGGAGGATGCCGTGGGCGAGGGGGGAGCGGCAGATGTTTCCGAGGCAGACGAAGAGGACTGAGGTGTGGTCTGGCATGTGGGAAGATTAGGCGGGGGTGAGTTGTGATTGCATTTCGGCGGCGATCCGGTCCATGTCGTCGATGAGTTGGCTGGTTGAACTTTGTGCTCGCGAGAAACCGGCCTTGCCTGCGTGCCGGAGTTGGAGGACGGGGGTGTCGGCGCGTTCGAAGAAGCGGTTGATGAGCTGGGTTGAGCCACAGATGTCGTCGGTGGGGTGGATGACGGCGTCGAGGATGGGGAGGAGTGCGGGGATTGGGTCGGTGGTGGTGAGGAGTCGGAAGGGTTGACCGAGTCCTCGGTGGTGTCGGATGGCTTGGCTGAGGTGGTTTGCGGATTTGGGGACGATGCCGAGGACTTTGTATCCTGAGACGGAGAGGAGTCCGAGGAGGAAGGCGAACTCGCGGGCGTCAACTTCGCTTGCGATGTCTGCGACGGCTCCGATGACGATTGTGTGGTCGTCGATATCAAGTAGAGCGCGGGCGTGTTGGCGCTCGGCTTGGGTTGGTGTTTGGGGGTCGATGAGGTTTGCGAGGAGTTGGTCGGTTTTGCAGGTGTGCCGGAGGTCCTGCCAGCGGTCATGGTCTTGAGGTTCGAAGACTCGGATGATGTCGATGTTTTGGGGTGCTTTGGTGATGGCGCTGGGTTTGGTGGAGATCAGCTCGCAGGGGATGTCGAGCTTTGATGCGAGTGAGCATGCGAGGTGGATGAGTTCGTCGGACCAGCAGATGATTCTGGAGGGTTCTGTTTGAAAGTTGCTGAGGTGGGTGAGGAGTGTGCGTTTGAGTGCGTTTGGGTTGGAGAGGATGGGGGCGTAGTGGTCGGTGTAGTGGAGACCGAGTGCTGTTGCGGAGGCTTTGGTGGTTGCGTCGCCGATGATGATGATTCGGCTGTGGGGCGGCGCAGGGGTGAGGTGGTGTTGCGTTGCACCTGCGAGGAGCATGGTGGGGATGGTTCGTCCGATGGGCTTTGTCGGATTGATCACTGTTGAAGGGGGCGCCACGAGGTGGACTGCGGTGGTTCCCGGCTTTGTGGTTTGTGTCTCGATTGGGTTGTCCATGATTATCTGCGGTTGAGGACGGTTTCGCCGATTTCGTGACGGTAGAAGAGTTGCGAGATGCCAAGGCCGGCGCGCTGGGCGAGTTGTTGCTCGATCGCGAGTTGTCCTGCGTTGCCTTCGGGGGAGAGACCTGGGAGCTGAGGGATCTGGATTTCGAGGGGGAATCCGAACTCGGTGTCGGGCCAGACGCGTTTGCCTTCGGCGACATCGATCACTTTGACACGGAGGGATGCTTGGGGGATGTATGAGCCGGTTTCTGGGGAGAGGGAGAAGTTGGTGACGACGGCGTAGATGACGATGTCCGCGCCGACGGATTGACCGAGTTCGGTGATGCTCATGCGCTTTGTGTGTGAGTCTTTGGTCGCGGCGGCGATGATGCCTCGGGGCTCGAGCATGTCGGTGAGGATCCGTTTTTCGAGGAGTTGGCTCGTTGCGGTTTCGGCCATCGCGTAGCGGAGTCTTCGCTGTGCGATTTTGCTGGAGGGGTCGTCTACGAAGACGACGGTGGTGGCGTGTTCTGGGAGGGTGTAGGTGGGGTTGATTTTTTCAGGGCCGTGGATCGCGTAGGCGATGGGTGTGACGACATTGCATCCTGGGATGCATGCGAGCACGGCGATGAGCGCGAGGGCTCGTGTGATGGCGTGAGAGATCAGTGTGTTCATGTGATTCGATCGGTGTTGGATTTAGTATGGGATGACATTGGCTTCTTCGTGTTCGTAGAAGAGCCAGGCGGCGCGGTTGATGAATCGGTTGGAGAGTTCAGCGGTGACGGCGGCTTCTGGGATGTCGTCACGCATGTATCCTGTGGAGTCTGGGAAGGTGATGCTGATCGCTCGTTCGAAGATGGGGTCGTTGGGGAGGGCGGAGTCGGACTCGTAGACGGAGACGACTCCCGCGACGGCACCGGCCCATACATACTGGTTCCCGGGTTCGTTGAGGGTGTACTCGACGATTTCGATGACGATGAGTCGTTCGACTCCGAGCATGATGGCGATGTCTTCGCGGGTCATCGCGGGCCACTGCGGGGTGTTGTAGAGGACGGTGAGGAGATCGTTTGAGGGGATCGCGTAGGAGGGGTTGGCGTTTTGGATCAGGCGGTCGTTGACGCGTTGGTTGATGCGTGCGGTGATTCCTGGGTGCTCGGCTTCGATGACTCGTGATGCGGAGCAGACGACGGCGAAGGACTTTCCGGCGATGCGGCCGTACTCGGCGTCGTATGTGGTGCTGCCGGTTCTGCGGTGGGATTCGGCCATACCACCGATGAGGGCGGGGACGATGCATCCTGGGATGGTGGCGACCACGATGAGGGATAGGAGAGCGGCGAGATGGATTGGCTTTGGTGTGGTCATTCGTGGGTATCCGGGATCAGGACCATGTGTTGATTTTATACACCCACGCAGCGGAGGCGAGTGCGAGCATGGTGATGACGAGTTTGGGTCGCAGCGCGGTTTGGGCGACCGATCCTATACGCGAGCCGGTGAGTGCCTGATGCGTTGCTCCCCAGAAGATCATGGTGGTGAGGAGTGCGAGGAGTGCTCCCATGGGTTGCGTGAGGGCTGCGGTGGTCCATGATCCTTCTCCTGCGTGGGAGAATGAGGTGGTCATGCCGCAGGTTGGGCAGGGTTTGTCGAACCATATGGCCCATGTGCATTGGTTCATGCCGAGCTGGGTGTGTGTCGCGTGTCCGTCTGGGTTTGGGGTGAGCCATGCGGCGGTGGTGAGGACGGCGAGGGAGACGGTTGCGATGAGTGCGGCGGCGATGCGTTCACCTGTTGAGGAGCGCAAAGGGGTTGTTCGTTCGCTTGGATGGGTGGTTTGGGCACTCACGGGTGGTTTGGGTTCGGGAGTTAGTCGAACTTGAAGACACCCTTGCGGTAGCCATAGATGTAGGCGACGACGGTGGTGAGCATGAAGAAGAAGATGCGGAGGAGCCAGACTGTGGAGGCGTCTGAGCGTGGGTCGAGGGAGGTGAAGGTTTGGGCCCAAGGGTAGAGGAAGATGACTTCGATATCGAAGACGAGGAAGACCATTGCGATGAGGTAGAAGCGGATGTTGAAGCGTTTACGGGCGGTGTTGATGGGGGTCATGCCCGATTCGTAGGTGACGCCTTTGCGGTCACCTTTGCGGGATGGGCCGAGGAGAGCGGATCCGATGAGGTTCATCGCGCCGAATCCGACCGCTGCGAGGAGCATGAAGAAGATCGGGAGGTAGGCGTTGATTGGGTTGCTTGCGAGGGTGGCTGACAGCATCGTCTGGCTCCGTGTTTCGGGCGTCCGGTTCGGCGTCCTTGCCGAGTGAAATGATGATAGCAGGGTGGTGAGGGGGTGTGGGCTGGGATTGAGAGGTTGTGTGGCTGCCAGCTTGGCAGGGTGAATTGGTGTGATCCTTGCGTGGCGGGCTTGGATGGGGTGGGTTTGGGTAGATTTCAGGGGTTGGGGTTGTGGGGATTGGCATGGGGATTGCCAATGGTGTGGTGCATGGCTGCGCTTGTGGCGTGCTTGGAAGAATGAAACCTGCCGCTCTTGGGTGGCTGTCTGGGTGAAAGCCCACTGAATATGGAGATACCGCGATGGGAAGCAAAGAGCTTACTTTTGATGTCGAAGCACGGCAGGCACTTCTGGCTGGGGTTGAGAAACTCGCTGCAGCTGTGAAAGTCACTCTTGGACCACGCGGTCGCAACGCGGTGATCGACAAGTCGTGGGGCGGCCCAACCGTCACCAAGGACGGCGTTTCGGTCGCTGAAGAGATCCAGCTGGTGAACCGCGCTGAGAATATGGGCGCCAAGCTCGTCAAGGAGGCTTCATCGAAGACCTCCGACGATGCGGGTGATGGCACCACGACCGCGACCGTGCTCGCAGAAGCGTTGTTTAAGGAAGGGCTGCGTTATATTGCCGCTGGAGTCGATGCGAATGCGTTGGTTCGTGGCATGAAGAAGGGGATCGAGATCGCGGCTCAGTCGATCGACGACATGGCGACCCCGGTCAAGGGCAAGAAGGACATCGAGAATGTCGCGACGATCTCGTCGAACAACGATCCGGAGACCGGCAAGATCATGGCTGGTGCGTTCGAGAAGGTCGGCAAGGACGGCGTGATCACGGTCGAAGAGGGCAAGGGGCTTGAGACTGATGTGACTGTTGTTGAAGGCATGCAGTTTGATCGTGGGTTCTTGTCCCCGAACTTTGTGACCGATGTTGAGGACATGAAGGTTGTGCTCAACAAGTGTCTTGTGCTGGTGCATGAGGGCAAGATTGACAATATTCAGAAGCTTGTTCCTCTCCTTGAGAAGGTGATGGAGGCGAAGAAGCCATTGCTCATCATCGCTGAGGACATTACTGGCGAGGCGCTTTCAACACTCGTGATCAACAAGCTCCGCGGCACCTTGCAGGTGTGTGCGGTCAAGGCACCGGGGTATGGCGATCGCCGGAAGCAGATGCTGCAGGACATTGCGGTGCTGACCGGTGGCGAGGCGTTCATGAAGGACCTCTCGACTGATCTGGACAAGGTTTCGATCTCGCAGCTTGGGCTTGCCAAGAAGGTTGAGATCGGTTCGGACAACACGACCATCATCGAGGGTGCCGGTTCGACCAAGGACATTCAGGCACGCATCGGGCAGATCCGCAACGAGATTGACAACTCATCTTCCGATTACGATCGCGAGAAGCTCCAAGAGCGTCTGGCGAAGCTGACCGGTGGCGTGGCGCAGATCAATGTGGGTGCTGGTTCAGAAGCGGAACTCAAAGAGAAGAAGGCCCGCGTCGAGGACGCGCTGCATGCGACTCGTGCGGCGCTCGCTGAGGGCATCGTTGCGGGTGGCGGGACGAGTTTCATTCGTGCTCAGGATGTCATTGCGAAGAACAAGGATTGGAAGATCGTGTTCGGCAAGGACGACAGCGTGACCTCTGATGAAGTCGGTCAGCTCAAGTACGACTTTGCGGCTGGTCTCAATGTGGTGTATCGGGCGCTTTCGGTTCCCTTGCGGACCATTGCGGAGAACGCTGGTGCGAAGGGATCGGTTGTGGTGGCGAAGGTTGCCGCGATGGAAGGCCCGAACGGGTACAACGCGCTCACTGATACTTATGAAGACCTGCTCAAAGCGGGCGTGATGACCCCTGCGAAGGTGGATCGTTCGGCGCTTGTGAATGCGGGTTCGGTCGCGACTGTGCTGCTTGCTGCGGATTGCATTGTGACAGACAAACCTGAGAAGGGTGTGTCGAGCGATCACGGTGCCGGCGATGACCCGATGGCGGGCATGGGTGGTATGGGCGGCATGGGCGGCATGGGAGGAATGGGTGGTATGGGCGGTATGCCTGGTATGGGTGGGATGGGATTCTAAATGACACTACAAGTGTGAAAGGACTATTTCATGGACTTTAAAAATCTCGATGACACAACAAGAAAGCTGATGGAACAAGAGATCCAGAGCGACATCGATTCTGACTCCTATTACAAAAGCAAACTGTTGACGCCATCTGGTCTAGCAAATTGGCCAAGCTTGTTGTTGGATGCTGCCGCTCATGGTACTGATCAAACACTTGCATCTGCGATTGCAAATTTCTTTGTGCCAATGGAGACATATGTACGAAACGGGAAAACGCACACTAGGAAAGTCGCCAGTAATGCTAATGAAAGACTGGCTGAGGGAGAGTTCAATGCTTACTACATCAGAGCATTGTGCTTGAGATCGATGGGCGAAGGCAATGACACCGTAAAAGTGTACAGGGCAAAGCAGGTATCTCATGCTCGTTCAGAATCAGAAATGAAAATCGGGACAAATGTTGAAGCGTCCGCATTGCTCCAAGATCTTCGTTCAAACATTGGATTTGATTCAGCATTGGGTATTCCAGCTGGACCCAATTCAGGTTTGAGCGTGAAGCTATAACAGATACAAAAGGAATTATAAATGTCAGTAAGACCACTTGAAGATCGTGTGCTGGTGAAGCCAGTTGAGCAGGAATCGATGACCTCGTCTGGGCTGTACTTGCCTGAGTCGAGTAAGGAGAAGCCGATTCAGGGGACGGTTGTGGCCGTGGGTCCTGGGAAGGTGCTTGAGAATGGGAACCGTGCGGACATGAGTGTCGGCAAGGGCGATCGGGTTGTGTATCCGACTTATGCGGGTACGGAGGTTGATATTGATGGCGTGGAGCATCTGATTCTTCGTGAGTCGGAGTTGCTCGGCGTGTTTTCGTAAGGAGCCACTAGGGACTGGCCACTAGCCATTAGGGGAAGAGGGGAAGATGATGGCGGGAGAGATTCGGTCTTATCGGGATCTTGAGGCTTGGCGGTTGGCGGTTCGGTTGACGAAGATTGTGTATCGGGTGTCTGCGGGGTTTCCGGCGGATGAACGGTACGGGCTGACGAGCCAGGTACGGCGAGCGGCGGTTTCGATTGCGTCCAACATCGCAGAAGGATGGGGACGCGGGACGACTCAGGATTATTTACGATTTTTGCGGATGGCGCGGGGATCGATGTACGAGGTTGAGACACAGTTGATCATTGCTCGCGAGCTTGGGTTCGTGGATGATGAGAAACTCAAGTTTACGGAAGATGCGATTGATGAAGCGGGGCGAGTGCTCGGCGGATTGATCAGGAGCATCGAGAAAAAATGAAAACCCTAGTGGCTAGTGGCCAATGGCTAGTCCCTATCTTTAAACTCCGAAGGAGTCATGACAATGGGCAATAAACAGATCATGTTTGATGACAAGGCGCTTCTTGAAATGAAGAAGGGCGTTGATAAGCTGACCGATGCGGTCAAGTGCACGATGGGGCCTGCGGGTCGGCATGTCGTGATCGAGAAGTCGTACGGCGGTCCTCATGTGACCAAGGACGGCGTTTCGGTTGCGAAGGAGATCGAACTTCCGTCGCAGTTTGAATCGATGGGCGCGAAGATGTTGCATCAGGTCGCGAAGCGTACCGCTGATAAGGCGGGCGACGGGACGACTTGTGCGACTGTGCTTGCTCAGGCGATCTTTAGCGAGGGCTTGAAGGTTGTGGCCGCGGGTGCGAACCCGGTGCATGTGCAGCGTGGGATCAACAAGGCGGCTCAGGCGGCGTCGGATGCGATTGACTCGCTCTCGACTCCTTGCAAGGGCAAAGCGGATCTCAAGAAGATCGCGACCGTCTCTGCAAACCACGACGCGAACATCGGCGAGTTGATCGCAGAAGCGATCCACAAGGTCGGGCACGAGGGCGTGGTTGAGATCGAGAACGGCAACTCCAACGAGACGACTCTTGAGTATGTCGAGGGGATGCAGTTTGATAAGGGCTACCTTTCGCCTTACTTCATGACCAATCCGACGACCGGCGAGTGCGAGCTTGAGGATCCGATGATTCTGATCCATGAGAAGAAGATTAGTAATCTTGGTGATTTGCTGCCGTTGCTCAATAAGGTGGCGACTGCTGGGAAGCCTTTGCTGATTATTGCTGAGGATATCGAGAACGAGGCGCTCGCGGCTCTGGTTGTCAACCGTTTGCGTGGTACGCTGAACATTGCTGCCGTGAAGGCGCCGGGGTTCGGCGATCGTCGGAAGGCGATGCTCGAAGACATCGCTGTGCTGACCGGTGGGACTTACATCAGTGAGGACCTTGGTCGTTCGCTGGAGTCGATCGAGCTCAAGGAGCTTGGTTCAGCGAAGAAGGTGACGATCAACAAGAGCAGCACCACGATGATCAGTGGCGGCGGCAAGAAGAGCGAGATCGTTGCTCGTGCGGCGACCATCAAAGCGCAGCATGACAAGTCAACCAGTGATTACGATCGCGAGAAGCTCATGGAGCGTCACGCGAAGTTGACCGGTGGCGTGGCGATCATCAGCGTGGGCGGCGTAACCGAACAGGCCATGCAGGCGACCAAGGACCTTGTTGACGACGCGATGCACGCGACGCGTGCTGCGGCGAAAGAAGGCTTTGTTCCCGGCGGCGGCGTGACGCTGATCCGTGCGGCGGACATGCTCGTTGATGCTCAGAAGAAGGTCAAGGGCGATGAGAAGTTCGGGTTTGACATCGTGATGCGTGCGATGCAGGCACCGGCTTGGCAGATCGCGGACAACGCTGGGTTTGATGGCGATCTTGCTGTTGAGACGATTCGGGCCGAGAGCGGTTCGATTGGTCTCAATGCGGCGACCGGCGAATACGAAGACCTCGTCAAAGCGGGGATCATCGATCCGGCACTCGTCGCGAAGAGCGCGATTGTGAACGCGGCGTCTGTCGCTGGGCTGATGCTCACGACGGATGTGATGCTGACTGATTTGAAGGAAGATGCGAAGCCTGTTGTTGGGGCTGTGTGCTGATTCTGATTGATTGATTTACCAGGCCCCTGCCGGAAACGGTGGGGGTTCTGATTTATGACTATTCCTGTTTGGAAAGAACTCAGCGACGCAGAGCAATTGGAGTTGCCCTGTGTAATTTGCGGAAATCCGTTTGGATTCCCTGCGGGCGGTTCGTATGGAATATGCCCATACTGTTGGTGGGAAGATTGTGGTTCTTCATTCCAGGTTGCTTGGGAAGGTGGTGGTCCGAATCGATTTTCGCTTTGGCAATCGAGACGGCACTATGAACTCGCGGGGGTATGTGATGGGCCATTTTATCGCCCTGACCTTGTACCGCAACTTCCGCCAGAGTCGAACCGATATGATTGGGATCTAGATCCAGATTTTTACTCCGATTGCGCTATGAGTTTTGGTGGTTTCGATCCGGTGTCAGATACACTCAATGCGTTGCGATGTCACGGGCTCTTTTCCGCTCGTCAGGTAAAGCAAAAACTGGTTAAACGAAGAGAGATCTTTAAGCCAGGCGAGACTTATCAGTTTCCTCATAGCTCCGTTGAGATAAACAAAATTCCTAGATCGCTTGGAGCGAGGTCTTTCGAAGCTGTTGTTGGAGTTCAATCCGTGATTGTTGAGCTTGCCACACTGGATCAGTCCATACTAAAGCGGCATGAGTTTGCAAAACGCCTTTCTCAATTGACGCCTGATACACTTGCCGAATCTGAGTTCAGTTTTCAGGTAGATTCGGATGATTCAAAAATATTTACATGCACAGTGAATAAGGACTCAGAAGTAAACGGGAATACTGTCAGGTGGACAGGTGATCCAAATGAGTATTGGATCAAAATTGAGTTTATACATGATCAATTCAGCCGTTTGATTTTTCGTGCGGATGAGAATGGGTCCAAACCATTTATTGAGTTGGATCATGACAAGGAAATGGTGAGACATGCCAGCAACGCGTGACTATTACGAGATTCTTGGAGTTGGGAAATCTGCGGATGCGGATGAGATTAAGCGCGCGTATCGGCGTTTGGCGATGAAGCATCATCCGGATAAGAATCCGGATGATAAGGAAGCGGAGTCGAAGTTTAAGGAAGCCGCGGAAGCATATGAGGTGCTTTCGGATGACTCGAAGCGGAAGATTTATGACCAGTATGGTCATGACGGTCTGCGTGGTCAGGGGGCGGCGACGCATGACTTCAATCGGATGAATGTCGATGACATCTTCTCGATGTTCAACGACATCTTCGGCGGTGGTGGAGGCGGCGGCTTCAGCGGGCAGGCACGCGGACAGCGGGCTGCGGCTCGTGGGTACGACCTTGAGACGCAGGTTTCTCTGACGCTTGAGGAAGTGCTCAGCGGCGTGTCGAAGGATGTCGAGTTCACGCGGATGGATGTGTGCGAGACTTGTACTGGTTCGGGCGCTAAACCCGGGACGACTCCGGAGACTTGTTCGCAGTGTGGCGGTCAGGGGAAGGTCCAGCAGGCGGGGCTTGGTGGGATGTTCCGGATGGTTGTGGCGTGTCCGGTGTGCCGCGGTCGCGGGACGGTGATCAAGGAGAAGTGCGGGACTTGTCATGGTCGCGGGCGCGTGGGCAAGAAGCGTTCGCTGAGCGTGAAGATCCCGGCGGGTGTGCATCATGGTCAAGCCGTGCGCGTGCAGGGTGAGGGTGAACCACCTGCGGCAGAGCACAGTCCGGACGGATCGGGTGTTCGCGGGGATCTGCATGTCGTGGTGCGTGTGAAGGATCATGATTTGTTTGAGCGGGACGGGGATCATCTGCTCATGGAGATGCCCATCAGCTTTACGCAGGCGTCGCTTGGTGCGGAGGTTGAAGTGCCGACGCTTGAGGGGTCTGAGAAGCTGACGATCAAGAAGGGGACGCAGTATGGCGAGTTGCTCCGGATCGAGGGCGCGGGCTTGCCGAACCTGCGGAGCGGTCGTCGCGGTGATCTGGTTGTTGTGGTGAAGATTGAGACTCCCAAGAAGTTGACCTCGAAGCAAGAAGAGCTCCTGCGTGCGTATGCGGAGACCGAGGACAAGCATGTGAACCCTGAGAGCCATGGGTTCTTTAAGAAGATCACTGATCTGTTGGGTGGGTAACACGATGCGTGATGAAACAAATGGTGACACTATGAACAATACTGAAGATGTACATGACATCAACGAGACCGAGTCTCCTGAGCAGATCGAGGCGGAGTTTGACGCTGGACGCGCGGCTCGCTTTGAGACCATCCGTCAGATGGCGCTTTCGGGTGAGCTTGAGTACGCGCCTGAGTGCGAGGAGATCGTGGAGGCGTTGCTTGACACGATCGTGCAGCGCGACGAAAACTTTGGTCGCTTCCAGGGGATGGCGGCGGAGCATCAGAACTTCCAGCGGCGTGCGTCGATGAACGAGCAGGAGGCGCGGATTTCTTCGCGTCAGGGTGTGGTTCAGGCGTTGATCCCGTTGATGGATCACTTCGAGATGGCGTTGTTGCAGGACCCTGAGAAGGTTTCGGCGAAGGATGTGATCTTTGGGGTGGAGATGATCCGGAGTGAGTTCTTGAAGATTCTGGCGGGGTATGGCGTTTCGGCGATTGAGCCGAAGGCTGGGGATGCGTTTGATCCTGGGAAGCATGCGGCGATGTTGCAGCAACCGGCTGAGGGCGTTGAGCCGGGGCATATTTCGTTTGTGATGAGCGTGGGGTACATGCTCGGTGAACGGGTGATCCGTCCTGCGAAGGTTGGGGTTGCGCCGGGTGAATCGACTGAGGGCGGTGCTGAATCTGGAGATGATGATGCCGACCTATGACTACCGGTGCAATGCGTGCGGGCATGAGTTTGAGTTGTTCCAAGCGATGAGTGCTGGGGTCAAGAAGAAGTGCCCTGAGTGCGGGAAGCTTGCGCTTGAGCGGTTGATTGGTATTGGTGCTGCGGTGATGTTCAAGGGGTCGGGGTTCTACGAGACGGATTACCGGAGCGATTCGTACAAGAAGGGCGCGGAGGCGGAGAAGAAGTCGAAGGATACCACGACCGAAACCAAATCCGAAACCAAACCTCAAAGCAAGTCGGATTCCAAGACCGAGACCAAATCCGAGAAGAAGACCGAGTCCAAATCTGAGAATAAGTCTGAAAGCAAGTCTGAACCAAAGAAGACTGATTCGAAGCCCGCACCGAAGAAATCTGACAGCGGATCGAAGGGCTGATCCATGGCGACTCGCGGCATCATCGGGCATGGGGTTGATATCGTCGAGGTTGCGCGGATTGCTCGTTCGCTTGAGAAGCACGAAGAATCGTTTTTGAACAAGTGTTTCACGGCTCAGGAAGTCGTGGACTCTGGTGATTCTGTGCGCCGGGTTGAGCATCTCGCGGTACGGTTTGCGGCAAAGGAAGCGGCCCTCAAAGCGATCGGGACTGGCTGGAGTCAGGGGATTGGGTGGACGGATGTTGAGGTGGTTCGGATGAAGTCCGGGAAGCCTGAACTCCGAGTGACGGGGCGGGCGAAAGAGATCGCGGACTCGATGGGGATTGACCGGTGGTTTGTCTCTCTCTCGCATACGGGGTCGGATGCGATTGCTTCGGTGATTGCTGAGGGGGTGGTTTCATGACGCTTCCCAAAGTACTCATGACGGATGTGATCCGATCGACCCAGCAGGGGGATTCGCATGGTGGGGCGTATCTGATTGATCTGGAGACGGGTGGTTTTGAGCAGGTGCTTGACTGGAATGCGGTGGAGATTGACTGGGAAGGCCGCGGGATGGGGCGGGGGTTGCGGGGGATCTGCTTTGTTGGGGAGCATATTTACATCGCGGCGTCGGATGAGTTGTTTGTGTTTGATCGTGATTGGAACATTTTGAAATCGTTCAAGTGCAAGTTTTTGCATCATTGTCATGAGATTTCTTTTGACGGGGATCGGTACATTTATCTGAGCAGCACGAGCTTTGATTCGGTGCTTCGGTTTGATGTGGTGGATGAGCGGTTTGATCGCGCGTGGTGGATTGGGGTTGGGAAGTCCGGGTTTGGAACTCGGGCGTATGACCCTGAGGGTGATGAGGGGCCTCCGAAGGCGGACACGCTGCATATCAATCAGGTGTTCGTCGCTGACGGTGCGGTGTTTGTGTCGGGTGTGGGGATGCCGGCAATGTTGCGTTTGATTGGGGATTCGATTGAGGTGTATGCGAAGGTGCCTCAGACGACGCACAACTGTCAACCGATGGGAGATGGCTTGATCGTGATGAACTCGACGGGCGAGGACCGGCTGGTGATCGCGTATCGTCGGGGTAAGGTGATGAAGCGGTTTGCGTATCCGAAGTATGACGAATCGGCGATGACCTTTACCGGGATTGGGGATGACCATGCTCGGCAGGGGTTCGGGCGTGGGCTGTGTGTGGATGAAGAACGCGGGTTGATCTTTGTGGGGTCGTCGCCGGGGACGGTGAGCGCGTTTGATCGTTCGAGCGGGGAGATGATGGCGTCGGTGAATGTGTCGATGGATATCCGCAATGCGCCCCATGGGCTTGAGATTTGGCCTTGGTCCTAGCAGTTCAGTGGGAGACCGATTGCATATGACTCGCTTGTGGTGTACGCTGCGGGGCATGGATCGGAGCTTTGTATGAATCTTGGTATGGCGTTGACTTGGTCGTTTCTCAAGCGGTCTAAGCGTGTTTTGATTGAAGATGATTCTCGCGCGTATCGCGGGATTGATTTGTTGGTTGCGGGATCGCATATTGCGGACCTGGTGGATGCGAAGTCGGCGTCTTCGAGGGTTGGGATTTTGTTGCCAACTTCTGGTGCTTTCGCGGCGGCGAGCTACGGGGTTTGGCTTGCGGGCAAGACGATCGTGCCTTTGAACTATTTGAGTGAGCAAGAGACGCTTGAGTATGTAATTGATGATGCGGGGTGTGATCTGGTGATCGCTTCGCGGAAGTTGATTGAGCATCTTGGGTATGTTCCCAAAGCGAAGACGGTGGTGTATCTGGAGGATTTGAACTTCCGGTCGTTGCCGAGTCCGCGATTGCCCAAATGTGTGAGCAAAGAATCGTTGGCTGTGGTTCTCTACACCTCTGGGACTTCGGGGAAACCGAAGGGGGTGATGCTGAGTCATCGGAACATGATGAGCAATGTGGCGCAGGTGCATGAGCATATCGCGATCAACTCGAATGATGTGTTTGTTGGGGTGCTTCCGCAGTTCCATTCGTTCGGGATCACGGCGTTGACGCTGCTGCCATTGTTGTTTGGTTGCAAGGTGATCTACTCGGCGCGGTTTATGCCCAAGCGGGTGATCGGCGCGATCAAGGAGAACAAGGCGACGATTTATGTTGGGATCCCATCGATGTACAATGCGTTGATGACGGTGAAGAGTGCGGGGGATGATTCGTTGTGTTCGTTGCGGATTTCGTTGTCGGGCGGGGAGCCTCTGCCGAGGGATGTTTCGGATCGGTTCTTTGCTCGGTTTGGGGTGCGGATTTGTGAGGGGTATGGGATGACGGAGACGGCTCCTGTGACCAATGTGATGCTGCCGCATGAGGGGCACAAGATTGGTGCGGTTGGCCGGGCGCTTCCGGGCGTGATTCAGCGGATTGTTGATCCGGAGACGGGGGTTGAGCTTGGTTCTGATGTGGACGGTGAGCTTCGGATCGGGGGACCGAATGTGATGCAGGGGTATCTGAATCATTCGGAGCTGACGGCTGCGGCCTTTGATGAGCGTGGTCATCTGCGGACTGGAGATATGGCTCGGATTGATGCCGATGGGTTCTTGTCGATTACAGGTCGAATCAAGGAGATGCTGATTGTGGGGGGCGAGAATGTGTTTCCAAGAGAGATCGAGGAGGTGCTCAATGCTCATCCTGCGGTTGCGGCTTCTGGGGTGGTTGGGCAATCGGATCCGATGCGGGGCGAGGTGCCTCTTGGATTTGTTGAACTTGAGGAGGGGGCGGCGGTTGAAGCGGACGAGTTGGTGCGTTGGTGCCGGGAGCGGCTGGCGGGGTACAAGGTGCCTCGGAAGGTGGTGATTGTGGAGACACTGCCTCGGAATATGACGGGGAAGCTGATGCGTCGATCGTTGCTTGAGTTGCTCGATTGAGTGTGGGTTTGGGTCGATTCTGTGGGTGGCTGGCCTAGAGTCTTGTCCTGCTTTTTGAGACCGATTCACTGCACCCGGAGCATCCCATGGAACTGTACATCGATACCGCGAATCTTGACGAAATCCGTGAAGCCAACGACCTTGGGGTTCTTGATGGCGTGACAACCAATCCGTCGTTGATCGCTAAGGAAGGCATTGATTACGGGAAGCGCCTCGCGGAGATCTGCGAGATTGTGCGTGGTCCGGTTTCGGCTGAAGTGATTGCTCTTGAGTTTGGCGCGATGGTCAAAGAGGGCAAGATGCGTGCGGAGATCGCGGACAATATTGTGGTCAAGTTGCCTGTGACTGTTGATGGTCTCAAGGCGTGCAAGGCGCTGAGCGATGAGGGCATCCGGACGAACATGACGCTGTGTTTCCAGTCGATGCAAGCGATGATGGTTGCCAAGGCGGGTGCGTATCTGATCTCGCCGTTCATTGGTCGTTTGGATGACATCTCGCAGGACGGGACGGAGTTGATCTCGCAGATCCGCACGATCTACGACAACTATGGCTTTGAGACCAAGATCCTTGCGGCATCGATTCGTCATCCGAAGCACATGCTTGAGTGTGCATTGATCGGTGCGGATGTCGCGACGGTGCCTTTGAATGTGATCAAGCAGTTGATGCAGCATCCGCTCACGGACAATGGTCTCAAGAAGTTCCTAGAGGACTACAACAAGGCGTTTGCGTAAGCGTTAGCTGACCTCGAAAATAAACTCGATCTCCACGGGCACATTGCGGGGGAGTGAGGCGACACCCACGGCGGCGCGGGCGTGTTGTCCGATGTCTTGGCCGAAGATCTCGACGAGGAGATCGGAGCATCCGTTGGCGATGGTGGGTTGGGCTCCGAAGTCCGGAGCGGCGGCGACGAAGACGCCGACCTTGACGACTTTGGTGACTTTGTCCAGAGTACCGATCGCGTCTTGGAGTGCGGCCAGCGCGTTGAGGGTGCATTGACGGGCGCATTGGATTGCGGTGTCTTGGTCAACCTCGGTGGGGACGATGCCGGTGGCGATGATGGTGCCTTCGCTGATGGGGATTTGGCCTGAGATGTGGATCAGGGAGCCGGTTTGCCGGGTTGGGACATACGACGCGAGCGGCTTGGTGGCTTGGGGGAGTGTGATGTTCAGTTCTCGAAGTCGTTGGCTGGCTGGGGTTTGCGTCATTTTATGGTCCGTTTGAGGTTATTGGTGTGAATATGGGCGAAATTCTTTGGTGGGTGTTTGGGTGTGTGGAACCACTGGGGGTTGCCTTGCGGATAGTATTTCCGTAGAGTATTCATGGTGAAGGTGGTTCGGCGACCAAGCATATCGCACTCATTGGACAATAGTCCGAATTTGATTCCTGCCGAATCGTACTGAGCCGACAATCCGGCCCTTGTGTCCACCGGGCGATTTGTGTGGACGCGTTAGTGCGATTCGATCGTTTGATCGATTCGTCGTTCAAAGGTTTGTCAGCGAGGGGAGTCCTTGCTGGCACAATAAGGAGTCATGTTATGAAGAACATGAAAAGAAGTGCGTTTACGCTCATCGAGCTTCTGGTGGTCATTGCGATCATCGCGTTGCTCATCGGTATCTTGCTGCCTGCGCTTGGTAAAGCGCGTCAGCGTGCGAACCAGTTGAAGGACAGCACCCAGGTGCGTTCGATCCTTCAGGGTCTCGTTGTGTTTGCTGGAAACAACAAAGACAACTACCCATTGCCAAGCCGTGTTGATAAGAACGACAAGACCATCAGGGTTGGAGGCGCGATCAATGTAGCGCGTGCAAAGGACACCACCGGCAATATGTTCGCGATCCTGATTGCTCAGGGTATCATCGAAACCGAGCTGTGCATCAGCGCAGTTGAAACCGGTTCATACGAGCAGTTTGTCGACTACCAGAATGACTCACCTGATGGTGGTGTCGATGGCGGTTCCGGTGTTCAGACTGAAGCACTCTGGGACCCAAACTTCCGCGCGACCGCGTTGGACCAGTTCTGGGAAAACGGTTCCCCGGTCGGTAATGGAGTTGGCTCAGCGCCTGATGGTCTTGAGAAGTATGAGGGACTTGGAAGTTTCAGCTATGCCCACATCCCACCATTCGTACAACGCCGTGCAATGTGGCAGAACACATTCCAGGCACTGGAACCAGCGCTTTCAAACCGTGGTCCCGTCTATGAGATTGACGATCCAGAAGATGGCAACTGGGAACTCATTGATGATTCCACCACTCCAGCGAACGGCTCGACACCACAGGGCCGCAGCTCGGTGACTCTTGCTATGAACGGTTCACGGAACGAATGGGCTGGCAATGTTGGTTTCAACGATGCACACGTCGAGTTCTACAACCGTCCAGACCCTGAATCAGTGATCTGGTCTTACTCGAATCTTGAGGATGCTAACAAGAACCAGCCTGACAACATCTTTATGAATGAAGATGACCAGGATCGTACTATTGAGATCCCACCATCAACCGAAGTTGATCTGAGCGGTACCAATAGCAACCGCAATGCGTACCTTACCCAGTACTACCAGGTCAACATCGACACCGATGGCAATACCAAGATCAGCCCTTATTACGATTGAACTTGATTCAGTTGGTTCATTTGTGAACCTGTAAATCGTATACTGAACCCGCGGCTTCACGGCCGCGGGTTTTTTTGTGTTGCGTTCGAGTGGTGCCCTTCGTTGGGCCGAGGGTTAGGGTATGAGCCAGATTCAGGATCAACTCGGGCGTGGTGTGGATGGTGATGTGCTGTTTGATGCGCACAGCCGGGGGTTGTACAGCACGGATGCCTCGATTTATCAGATGCTTCCTGATGGGGTGGTTGTGCCTGCAACGATTGCCGATGCGGTGAGGGCTGTTGCGATCTGTGGAGGGGAACGGATTGCCATGCTCCCTCGTGGAGCGGGCACGAGTTTGGCTGGGCAGTGTGTGAACAAGGCGGTTGTGGTTGATCTTTCTGGCAAGTGTGATGCGTTGGTTTCGCTTGATGTTGATGGGATGCATTGCACTGTTGAGGCGGGGATGACGCTGGATGATCTCAACGATCAGATCCGGGATCGCGGGGTGTTCTTCGCGCCCGATCCGTCTACGGCTCGTCAGGCGACCGTCGGTGGGTGCATCGGGAACAACGCGGCGGGGGTGCACTCGATCCTGTATGGACGGACCTCGGAAAATGTGGAGTCCATCAGCGCGTGCTTGTGGGATGGGACGCGGGTTGAGTTTGGGATGGGGAGTGCGTCGCGTGATCCGCGGGTGATGGAGATTTCGCGGGAAGTCGCGGAGATCATTCGGCCTGTCGCGGGGTTGATCCGCGAGCGGTATCCCAAGACGCTTCGGCGGAGTTCGGGGTATCAACTCGATGTGATTCTGGATCAGCTTGAAGCGGGTGGGTGGAATCCGGAGCGATTGAATCTCGCTCATTTGTTGTGCGGCAGTGAAGGCACGCTTGCGATGACGCTTGAGGCGACGCTGAAACTGCATCCGTTACCATGCGCCAAGGGGCTTGCGGTGGTCGCGTTTAGATCGGTGGATGAAGCGATCGGGGTGGTTGAAGGATTGCTTGAGCTTGGGCCTGCTGGTGTGGAGCTGCTGGATGATCTGATTCTGGATCTGGCGAGGAAGAACCGGGAGCAGGCGCGGTATGTGGACCTGCTCCCTCAGCTTGAGCATGGGGTGACGCGGGCGGTGGTGTATGTGGAGTTCTTTGGGGAATCGGTTGGTGCGGTTCAAGAACGGCTCGAACAAGTTTGCGGGGTCGTGGGTGGTGGTGCGATTGAGTTGATTACTGATCCGGTTGATATGGAGCGGGCTTGGAAGCTTCGGAAAGCGGGAGAGCCGTTGTTGCATGGGGTTGAGGGGGCGCGGAAGCCGTTGGGGTTTATTGAGGATTGCGCGATTCCGGTGGATCGATTGAGCGAGTTCGTGACCCGGCTCCGCGCGATCGTGGAGGGGGCGGGGACGATTGCATCGTATTACGCTCATGTTTCCGTAGGGGTGCTGCATGTTCGGCCACTGCTTGATTTGCGTGACCCGACCGATGAGAAAGCGATGCATCGGATTGCTTCAGAGTGCGCGGACCTTGCGAAAGAGCTTGGCGGGGTCGCGTCGGGTGAGCACGGGGATGGGCGGGCGCGTGGTCCGGTGCTTGAGCGGTTTATGGGTCCGGAGTTGATGGAGGCGCACCGCGCGATCAAGCGGGTGTTTGACCCGCATGGTTTGATGAATCCGGGGAATATTGTGTCACCGGGACCGATCGAATCGATCTCTGCACATACGCGGATTCGGCCGAGCCATACGACACTGACGATCGAGGGGGCCGAGACGGGGATGCGGTTTGATGCGGAGGGGGGGCTGGGTCATGCGGTGGAGATGTGCAATGGTGCGGGGGTGTGCCGAAAGAAGATGAATGGGGTGATGTGTCCTTCGTATCAGGGGACGCTTGACGAACGGCACTCGACGCGGGGGCGAGGGAACGCGTTGCGGCTTGCGGTCACGGGGCAGTCGAAGTTTGGGAGCGAGGGCGGGGAGGCGCAGTGGGACGATGAAGAGACGCTCAAGACGCTTGATCTGTGCTTGAGTTGCAAGGCGTGCAAGACGGAGTGTCCGAGCGGTGTTGATATTGCGAAGCTCAAAGCGGAATACCAGTGGCAGGGGTATTTGAAGAACGGGGTGCCTTGGAAAGCGGGGGTGTTGTCGCGGATTCATGTGTTGAATCGGTTGGGGTCGTTGATGCCTGGGGTGAGCAACGCGGTGTCGTCGTGGACTCCGGTGCGGTCGGTGTTGAATCATGGGCTTGGGCTGCATCCGGAGCGTTCGTTGCCTCGGTTTGCCAGTCCGGTTCGGTCTGTTCCATTTTCGAGGGACGATCGCAAGAAGGTGTTACTGGTTTCGGATTCGATGACGACTCACACGGAGCCTTGGATTGTTGGGGCTGCGGTTTCTGTTTTGGAGCGGTTGGGGTATGGGGTTGGGGTGTTGACGGTTTCAGATCTTGGGAGGTCGGCGATCTCGCAGGGGAATCTTGGTTTTGCCAAGCGGGACGGAGAGCGGTCGCTTTCTCGGATTGGTTCGTGTATTGAAGGGGTTGATGTTGAAGCGGTGCTCTTTGTTGAGCCCTCGGCGTTGTCGGTGGTGCAGGATGAATGGAGTGATCTTCTTGAAGCGTCGTTGATGCAGACACTCGCTGGGTTGCAATCCAAGTCGATGCTTGTTGAGGACTTTGTGGGTCGGGGTTGGGGGACGCATCCTGCCGAAGTAGACGAGATTGATTCAGGGTTGGAGTTTGTGGTGCATACCCATTGTCATCAGAAGGCGCTGTGGGGGAGCGGGACGACGATGGGGGTGTTTGATCGTGTGTGCGGCAGTCAGGCGAGTTTGATTGATGCGGGGTGCTGTGGGATGGCGGGGTCGTTTGGGTTTATGAATGAGAAGTTTGCGCTGTCGATGAAGATCGGCGAGCAGCGATTGATGCCTGCGGTTCGGGGGCGTGGCGATGGGGTGTTTGTTGTTGCTGGGGGGACATCGTGCCGGCATCAGATTCTTGATGCGACGGGGGTGCATGCACTGCACCCGATTCAAGCGGTGGCCAAACTACTTGGGTGTTAGACCGGGGTTCGGATTTCGTGCGCGATGGTCTGGATGATGTTCGCGGCTTTGGACCACTGTGTTCCGGTGGATGGGCCTCCGATGACGAGGCGGTGGGCGCAGACGGGGACGAGGAGTTGGTAGACATCGTCTGGCTCGACATAGTCGCGGGCTTGCATCCATGCCCATGCGCGTGATGCGTGGGCGAGGGCGAGTGAGCCGCGAGGAGAGATCCCGACATCGATCTGGTCTGATTCGCGTGTGGCGCGGGCGAAGTTGACGATGTATTCCTTGACCGGATCGCTGAGATGGATTTTGTCGATTTCGCTCTGGATCTGGATGACCTGGTCGGCGTGGATGACGGGCTCAAGACTGCCGAGCATTGTTCTGGAGGGGCGGAGTTGGAGGAGATCGCGTTCGCTTTGTTCGGAGGGGTATCCGAGGGAGATGCGCATGAGGAAGCGGTCGAGTTGGTTTTCGGGGAGTGGGTAGGTGCCGAGGAAGTCGTTGGGGTTCTGGGTCGCGACGACCATGAATGGTTCGGGGAGTTTGTAGCGGTGGCCGTCCATGGAGACCATGCCTTCGCTCATGGATTCGAGGAGCGCGGATTGTGTTCTTGGGCTGGTTCTGTTGATCTCGTCTGCGAGGATGATGCTCGCGAAGAGGGGGCCTCGCTGGAACCGCATTTCTCCGGTGTCTCGTGAGAGGATGGTGTAGCCGAGGAGGTCGGCGGGCATCATGTCCGGAGTAAGCTGGACGCGGGAGAATGAGGCGTCGATGGACTTGGCGAGGGAGGATGCGAGGAGGGTCTTCCCGACACCTGGTACATCCTCGAGGAGTGCGTGTCCTCGAGCGAGGAGGCAGCAGAGGAGTTGATCGATGGAACTTGAGGATCCCAAGTAGGTTTTTTGAATCTGATTGCGGAGTGAGTCGATGAATGATTGCATGCGTGCCCCTGTCGTATTGGCAAACAATACGGCTGTTTGTGCTGTTTGGGTTCACATAATCCCGTTTTGGATGGTATGCTGGTGGATCATCACTCGATGTTCGTGGGAGTGTTATGACCGGAATGAATCAAGATGGTGTGGTCCCGGGTGTTTCGGGCGTAGATCCGATTGCTCGGCAGCTGACCGGGGAGTTGCTGTGTATTGGTTGTGGGTACAACCTTCGTGGGCTTTCGATCCGTGAAGTCTGTCCCGAATGCGGGATGTCGATCCGAGCGACCTTGCTTGGGATTGTTGATCCACATGCGGAAGAACTTGAGGATTTGTCATCGCCTTGGATCGTTGGGAATGGGATTGTGCTTTGGAGTTCAGGGGGATTGATCGCGTGTATCTCGGTATGGGTGCTCCGGATCAATGAGATTGTACAAGCAAAGATGAATGTCAATCTGGGGCTTGGGAGCTGGGTGAGTCTTGTTGGATTGGTCGCTTTGTGTCTCTCGGGGGTGGGGGGGATGACACTGGTTCGGCCTCATACACGGTGGGGGGTTTCGGGTCGATTGTTGTCGATTCGTGCGGCGATCGGGGTTTCTGCGTATATACCGCTGGTCTTGCTGTACTGGGTCATTTATCGCGATGTCGATCTATTGGCTCCGATGCCTCTGATTCAACCGGGCGTGAACCATTTTGAGCGGTCGCTGTATCGCTTTGGTTTATTTGCGTGTGTGCTCGTGATTGTGATCGGATTGAGACCCAATGCACTCAAGCTTGCGATGCGTTCGGTTATCGTGCGGACAGGGCGGGTGGACCGTCAGTCGATGTATGCGTTGCTCGCGTCGTTTGCGGTCGCCGCGGTCGGGGATCTCTTTAATATTGTCGGCACGCTGTGTGATGGGGGGCCGGGGATGAGTGGCGTGATCAGCGACCTTCTGATGCAGCTTCATGTGGTGCTGGTTGCGGTTGGGTCGGTCCTAATTACGCTCGGGATGATCAATATTGTGATTGACACGATCCGATTGAGGCCTGTACTGCTTCATCGCGGGGTGGGTTTGAGCGATGTCTTTGAGACGAATACTCAAAAAGACAGCCGGCGGGATGAATCGTGAAACTATTGGGGATGGATTACTTACAATACTTGGAACGCACCGGTGTGCGGCGTCTTTGTGTCGTTTAGCGACGCAGCAGTGAAAAGGGTTCAACATGCAGATATCTATGAGAATGCACGGCGTCTTGGTACGGTCGGCTGGGTTGGTTTTGGCGATGAGTATGGCGGCGACTGCTGAGGACCAGATTTCACTTGCGGTGCTGGAGATCAATGGCGTGCCTGTCGAGCATGACACCGGGATGTCGTGGCTCGGCGATGGTGCCGATACGCTGCTCGGGTTGGTCAACACCATTGATACACTCGCGTTCGATGAGGAGTTTGATGGTTTGGTGATCAGGCTGAAGGACGCGGGGTTCTCGACTACGCAGGTTGAGGAGCTTGGGCAGGCGATTGATCGGTATCAGGAAGAGGGGAAGAAGGTCCATGTGTTCGCCGAGGGGTACGACACGGGCGGATTGATGCTCGCGAGTTACGCGGACGAGGTGCTGCTGCAATCGGGGGGGTATGTTTCATTCCCAGGGATGCATATGGAGGAGATGTACCTCGCGGATATGTTCGAATGGGTCGGGGTCAAGGCGCAGATGGTTCAGGTGGGGGACTACAAGGGCGCCAACGAAACAGCGACACGGTCCGGGCCTTCGGATGCGTGGGATCAGAACATCTCGTCGCTGCTTGATGGCATGTATGGCAATATGCGGACGATCATGATGAACGGGCGGGGACTCAGCGAGCGTCAGCTTGATAAAGCAATGACTGTGGCGTGGGCCGCGTCTGGTGAAGAGGCGATGAAGGTTGATCTGATCGATGGGGTTGTAGATTTGCCTGAACTCAAAGACCATCTCGCAGAGTTTTACGACTCGAAAGTCACCTGGGTGACCAATCCGTACGCGGTCAAAGAGCAGTCCATGGATTTCTCGAATCCGTTCGCGTTTCTGGGCAAGATGTCCAAAGCGGACAAGGTGACGGTGGATCACCCAACGATTGCGGTGCTGCATATCAATGGCGTGATCGTTGATGGCGATTCGGGCAAGGGTGGGATGTTTGGTGGTGGGGATCAGGTCGGGTCACGGACCATCCGCAATGCGATCGAAGAGATCATCAAAGAAGACATGATCAAGGGCGTCGTGATCCGCATCGACTCGCCTGGTGGGTCTGCGATCGCATCGGAGATCATGTGGCAGGGGATCAATCGTCTGAAAGAGCACAAGACTGTCTGGGTCTCGGTGGGCGGGATGGCGGCTTCCGGTGGGTACTATGTGCTCGTTGGGGGCGAGAAGGTGTATGTCAATCCATCGAGTATTGTCGGATCGATCGGCGTGGTCGGTGGCAAGTACGCGATCGGCGATGTATACGAACGCCTTCACCTGAACATTGTCGAGCGCTCTCGCGGGCCGGTGGCGAGTTTGAACGGCACGGGAGAATGGGATGCTTCCCAGCTTGCGTTTGTTCGTGAGGAAATGACTGATACCTACAACCTGTTCACCTCTCGTGTTGAAGCGGGTCGGCATGGTATTCGGCTCAACAAAACGGCTGAGGGAAGGCTGTTTGTGGGGACCGATGCGATTGGTCTGAAAATGGCTGACGAGATCGGCGGCTTGGACAATGCGATCAATGATCTCGCATCGGAGAAGGATCTGGTGGACTTTGATGTGGCGCATTACCCATCGCCGCCAAGCTTTGAGAACATGATCCAGAATATGCTCGGCGGTTTTATCCAAGCACCCGGGCTGGCGGCTGGTCAGTCGCAGATCGAGCTGACGCTCCGTGCGTTGCTCGGTGAGCAGCGATACCTGTCGGTGGTCGATGAGATCAACGGCATGATGCTGATGCGGGATGAGCATGTGTTGCTGATCTCGCCTAAGGCGCTGATCTTCCGCTGAGTTGATAGATACTGAGTAAAAAGAAAGCGGGCCGATCGGAGTGATCGGCCCGCTGTTTTATAGAACCTGTTGTTTGGTCAGACTTCCATGATTTCTGCGGATTTCTTGGTCATGTTGGCGTCGATCTGACCCTCGTACTTCTTGAGGAGTTCTTGGATCTCGTCTTTGAGCTGCGCGATTTGATCTTCGGAGTAGTGGGTTCCGGCTTGCTTGTCGAGCGTGTCGGCGTGCTTGTTGGCATCGCGGCGGGCGTTCCGCATGACGACTTTCTGTTCCTCGCCCACCTTCTTGGCTTGGGCAACGAGTTGCTTGCGGCGGTCGGTGGTGAGGGACGGGATGTTGATCCGGATCTGCTTGTCTTCGACCATTGGGTTGACGCCGAGGTTGGCTTCTTCGATTGCGGTGCGGATCGCGCCGACGGAGGAGGCGTCGAATGGTTTGATCAGGAGCTGGGTCGCTTCGGGGACGGAGACCACGGCGAGCGATTTGAGGTCGGTTTGTGAGCCGTAGTACTCGACCTTGATGAACTCAACCATTGCTGGTGAGGCGCGACCGGCGCGGATGCCTTTGAGTTCGGCTGCGAGGTATTCCGCGGCTTTCTGCATGTGCTCTTCGGCTTCCATCAGGATGGTTTCTGGGTCGGTACTCATGTGGTGTCTCCGTCTGTTGTTCGTCTGGCAATATTCGTAGATCGCCGTTTGGGTGTGGATTGTATGCGTTGGATCAGGTGTTGGTCAGGAGCGTCCCGATGGGTTCGCCTTCGATGACTTTGCGGATATTGCCTGGGATTTTGAAGTCGAAGACGAGGAGGGGGATGTTGCGTTCTTGGCACATGGTCAGGGCGGTCATGTCCATGACGCCGAGGCGTTTGTTGAGTGCTTCGGTGAAGGTGAGTGATTCGTAGCGGGTTGCGGTGGGGTCTTTGTGGGGGTCTGCGGTGTAGACCCCGTCCACTTTGGTCGCCTTGAGGAGGATGTCGCAGTGGAGCTCGGTCGCTCGGAGGGAGGCGCAGGTATCGGTGGTGAAGAATGGGTTGCCTGTTCCTGCTGCGAGGATGACGACGCGTCCTTTTTCGAGGTGGCGAATGGCGCGGCCTCGGATGAAGGGCTCGGCGACGGCGCGGATGTCGAGGGCGGACATGACACGGGAGTCGATCCCGATGGAGTCGAGTTTTTCTTTGAGGGCGACGGCGTTCATGACGGTGCCGAGCATACCCATGTAGTCGGCGGTGGCTTGCTGGATGTCTCCGGATTTGGCGAGCTCGGCGCCGCGGATGATGTTTCCGCCTCCGACGACGATGGCGATTTGTGTGCCGGTCTGGGCTGCGGATTTGACCTCGTTTGCGATTGAGCCCAGTTCATTGGTTGAAATTCCGAATCCACCTGATTCGCAGAAGGCCTCGCCTGAGAGTTTGAGGAGTACGCGGTGTGGTTTGGGGCGTTTGGCTGTGGTCATTTGGGCTCCGGATTGGCTTCTGAACTGCGGATTGAACACCTGTGGGTACTCATCGTCAACTGGATACCGCCCGATTTGAGTGTATTGAGGAAGAACCGGACGGGATGAGGGACGAATGGTCATGAAAGAGGTCGTACTAGTCGGCAGACTCTCCCCACGCGAGGTCCATATTGGGTATTGTGGACTGCTGGGATCGACGATCGCATAGGCCCTAAGGACGGGGCAGGCGGGACACCGGAATTGACGCAGTTTCAACGACGAGTACAACCGATGGATGATGAGACTGAGAAGTCTGGTCGGCGTCGATGGATTGAGCGGGCCACGCTTGCGGGGCTGGGGATATCGGTGGGTGTGCATCTGATTCTGCTGGTGATCGCGTTGCTTGTGCGGATTGATTACACATCGGGGGATGCCGGGGGTGGGGCGGCTGAGCCGGTGGAGTTTGCGATTCTGTCTGAGTCTGAGCTTAATGAGCAGACTGCATCGGATGCGGAGGTGGTTGAGTTTCAGCAGATTGAGTCTGATTCGCTCGTGGATCTGGATCTGCTTTCCGATGTCGGCGCTGAGCAGTCTGTGAATGACCTCGCGGAGACCTTGGCTCCAGAGCTTGAGAACGGTGGGGGTTCGCTCTCGGCGATGGATGCGCAGACCGGATCAAGCGGTGCGGGGGCTGGAGAGGGGGCGAGTTTCTTCGGACTCGAAGCGAAGGGGAAGCGGTTCGCGTACATCGTGGATCGCTCGGGTTCGATGGACAGCTTGATTCGATCCGGGGAGTTGTCGCGCTGGGAGTTGACACAGATTGAGTTGATCCGGTCGGTCCAGGGACTCGCGGCCAATGCGGAGTACTTTGTGGTTCTGTTTTCGTCGAGTGCGAATCCGCTGTATGGGGGAACTGAATGGATAAAGGGGTCTAAAACGAACAAGGCTTCGACCAGTTTGGCGATGATGGCCGCGACTGCCAATGGCGGAACGGAGCCGGAAGACGCGTTTGAGATGGTCTTTGATCTTGAACCAAAGCCGGATGCGATCTATTTCATGACCGATGGCGAGTTCAATCAGAGTGTGCCGGGGCGGATCGCCTCGCTGAATCGTCGGCGTCGCGTACCGATCCATTGCATCCTCTTGGGTGATCCCGGTTCCCCCGTGATCACGCAGCGGGTTGAGGGGATGCTCAAGGGGATCGCGAAAGCTTCCAATGGGCGGTACAGGCACATGACGGATGTCAGTGCATCGGGGGTGAATGTCCCATGATGTGTGTTCGAGTTGTGTTGGTCGCTTTGCTGGGGATTGTTGCTGTGGTTGCGGGGGCGCAAGTTGGTGATGAGCCGAAGATTGTTGAGGTTCACACGGTTGAAGGTGTGGTGTCTGGCACGGTGACTGGTGTTTCGATTGATGGGGTCGGTGTGCGTCATGTGAAAGACGGTGCAATGGATCGGTCTGAGTTGATCCCTTGGTTTGTGGTGTATGACGCATCAACCGGCGGGGACGGGGTTCCGCAATGGTCTGTGCCGAGGGAATACGAGTTTGTGCATCGCGTTGCCCGCATCGGGCATGAGCGTCGATCGCGTGGGGACTTGAAGGGTTGCGCTGCGAGTTACCGGAGGATTGCGGATGACTTGCTGGGTTCTCATTCGAAGATGTCGGCCGAGGTGTATTCCGGGTTGCTCGAGGAGGCGATTCTGCGTGGGGATCTATACGATGCGACGGTTTCGATGGGGGCGTTGCTTGGGGATGGGGTTTCCCCGAAGAGGCTTGGGGCGATCGAGTTTGATGTTCGGTACGGGGTTTTTGTCGATGTGCCGATGATTGTGAGTGTTGATCAATCGCACACGCTTCGATCGGTGGGGGATCGGCTCTTGGAAACGGATTCTCGGGGGGCTGCGGTGCTCAAGGGGCAAGAGATTCTCGATGGGCTTCGGGACGATCGTGAACTTGACGAAGTTCTCGATGGGCTGAATAAACGGGGATTGGTTGATCGGGATTCAAAGTTGGGTCTTGAGTTGTATGAGCATATGTTGATTGCTCAGCGGCATCCGGGCGAGAAGGCACGTGCGGATTCCAGGAGTTGGCTCGAATCCAGGGCGGAATCGAAGTCGGGCACATGGATTGATGCGTGGTGCCGACTCGCGATCGGGGCTTCGTATCTGTACGAAGCGAACATAACTGGCAGTGATGAGATGCGATCGAGAGGGATAGTTCAGCTCTCGCATGTTTCGATACGGTTTGAAGCGAACTATCCGATGTTGTCGGATCGCGCAAACATGGTGGCGGTTGAGAGTCTCCGCAATGCGGGGCGGTTTGAAGAGGCGGCTGAGTTTGCACGCGGCTCAGAATGGCGGGTGCTTGGTGCACAAGAATGAGAGGACATTGCATGATTGGTAGTAGTTTTGAGTTCGTGACATCCGGCTTGGTGCTTGGGCAGGCCGAGGGTGTGCAGCGATCGTTGCTTGAGTACATCATGCAGGGGGGCGCGATCGGGATGATTATCCTGTTGATCTCGCTGGCCGCTGTTGGGATGATCGGGGCACAGCTGATGCGTGTTCGGCGACTCCGGATGGCGCCGCCTGATCTGATTGAGGATCTGCGTCCGGTGCTTCAAAAGCGGAATGTGCAGGCGGCGATCATCCTGTGCATGGAGCATGAAACCAACAGTTTCTTGTCTCGCGTGCTTGGGTTGTCGTTGACCAGAGCGGCGCGGTCGCCGTTCGGGATGCTGGAGTTGCGGTCTACAGTCGAGGAAATCGGTCAGCTTGAGACGGATCGGCTGTACCGTTTGACCGATGGTATCGGTTTGATTGCGTCGATCGCACCGATGCTTGGATTGCTTGGGACGGTTGTCGGGATGGTCGGCGCGTTTGATGCGATCACGATGGCGGATGGTCCGGCTCGACCGGATCAGCTTGCGGGGAGCATCTCTCAGGCGCTGATCACGACGGTGCTTGGTCTGATAGTCGCGATCCCGTGTACGGCGGCGTACACCTATCTCCGGAACCGGATCGATCACCTGACGACTGAAATTGGGGAGGTGATTGATGAGTTGATTGCGCCGATTGAGTCTGCCAATGCTCAGAAGTCGCCGCCGCGGGGTGATGGCTGATTTATGAACTCTTCTCGGAAACAACTCGGTCACCATCTGGTTGTCGATCTGACGCCGATGATTGATGTGGTCTTTCAGTTGATCATTTTCTTTATGCTTACATCGCATCTCGGCGATCTTCGGCGGACGGAGATTGATCTTCCAAGACAGCCAGGTCAGGAGCAGAAGGATGGGCAAGACGCGGCGATGATTATCGATATTGATCAGTCCGGGAACTATTTCGTTGAATCCGTGATGGTAGATCTGAATGAGATCTATCGGGTTGCCGCTGCGGGGATCGCGAAGGAGGATGTGTCTTCATCGTTTGATGTGTTGATCCGGCCGGATCGCTTTGCGCCTGCTGAGTATCTTGATCGGTTGTTGAACAAACTCGCGGGTGTTGGTGTGAGCCACTGGAAACTCGGGACGCGGACGGGGGGTGGTTGATGGGGCTTACACGCTCACAACGATCGGCACGGCGTGCTTCGCATCTCGGTGTGTTGCCGTTGACAAGCATGATTGATGTCGTGTTTTTGTTGCTTGTGTATTTTTTGGTGACTTCGAGTTTCGCGCAGCCCGAGCGTGATCTTCCTTCGTCGGTGCAGACCGATGGTGGTGGGATTCGTTCGAGTGAGTTGCAGCCTCAGATTGTGGTCATTGAGCTGAATGGTGATGGGGCGGTGTACCGTGTAGGTTCCAATAGTGTGGGGTCACAGGATGAATTGACGCAACTCCTGCGTTCGCTTCCCAAGGAACCCGGAGTGGCTGTGAAGGCGCAGCGGGATGTTCCGATTCGCTTTATTGCGGTTGCGATGCAGGCGTCGCAGGACGCTGGTTTTACTCGGAGGAGCTATGTGCCTACCGATAAATAAAGCCGGCTTTGTCGTGCTGATATGCGGCTTGATGTATTCAAGTGCGATGGCCGTCGCTCCAGAAGATGAACAGGTCAGCGCGTTTCTTGAAGAACACGGGCTTGATGATTTGCTTGAGGTGCAACTCTTCGATCGATTTACCAATGAGCGAGACGGCACCGAGCGTTTCAAGATTGCTCAGCGGCTCGCGGGCGTGTACATGGAGTCGCTTGCTGATGAGAATCTCAGCGAAGATCAGAGGCGGGATATATTGCTCAAAGGCAAGGTTCTCGTCGGGCTGATGCCTCAGGATGAGTTGCTTGAGCTCCGGTTGGAGTTGTTGATTCAGCGGTATTCCGAGCATGAGCGGGCTTCGGATTTGGATCGGATTGGTTTGTTGTCTGATGAATCGCGGGAGTTTGCGATTGCATCACTTGCGGAGATTGTTCCAGAACTCAAGAAGATCTCGGTGGTGGCTGGAATTCAAGAAGACCAGTTAAATCGCACCGCGGCTCGCACAAATGGTGAGGAACAAGTTGAGAATGAAAGGAAGCTTGCGTTGATGCGGAGTGTCAACTCGCGGGCGCACTTCATCCTGGGCTGGGCAGGATACTCTGAAGCGGTGCTCCGCGAGATGAAGGTCAGCAATGATGTGCTGTCGTCGTTTGGTTGGGTGCTTGGGTTTGATGGAAAGTCACCCGTGCTTGACCAGATGGATATTGATTTGCTTGAGTATGACCATGTGGCTCGCGCGATGCTTGGTGTCGCGTTGTCGAAGTTGCAGAATGGGGACACCTACGAGGCGCGATCATGGTTTGCCAAGATTGTTGATGCCCCATCCACTCCTGAGTTTGCGGTCAACTTTGCGCAACAGCGGATACTTGAAACCATGCTGCTGGAGTTGGATTGGTCGACCAGTTTACGGCAGGCCATATTTCTGCGGGACTTTGAACCTGAGTCATTGCTGGAAGTGGCGCAGGCGCGGTTGCTGGTGCTGCGGACTCTGGGGACCAAAGCGGGTGGTGCTTATGGACAGCGTGGGAATGGTGGACAGGAAGGGGCGACCGAGCTTGCAAAGATGGGGTTGGAACGACTTATCGAACTCGGAGAGATTGGGCATATTTTGGATCTTCAACGACGGTTTGGTACGCTGCCGTTGTTGAACTCTGGGTTTGTGAGTTTCTATACGCAGGGGCTCGCGGAGGTTGCTGATGGCGATGCGGGTGGCGGGGATGGGGCGTATGCGCAGGCGTCGTTGAAGCTCGGGCAGTCGCTGCAAGCGAGTGATGTCGAGCGGTATCTGGTGCATGCTGCGGATGCGGCACTCAAGCTCGCGTATTGCCAGATGCGTCTTGGGAAACCCGGTGAAGCTGCGGCGGTATTGGATCGGAACTCGGCGTTGTTTGTCGATGATGAACTTGTTGAAGAGGCGGCGTGGTTGAAGATTCTGGCTCATGACTCGGCGGTTCAGGCGGGGCAGGATCAGCTCAGTGAGCGGCTGTCTGTGCTGATCGCGGAGTACATCCGTTCGTATCCATCGACGGAGCGGGCGAACACGCTGGTTGTACGGTTTGCGATGACGCCCCATCTTCAAGGCGTGGATGCGGTGAGCGCGTTGGTTATTGAAGACCCGGCGGATCCTTTGGCGTTGATCGCTCGGCGGAAGTACATCCAGGTGTTGTATAAGAATCCGGACCTCGTTGCAGATGGGCGCGGGAACCACAGTGAGCAGTTGTACGGAGAAATTATCAAGCATGCACACTGGGTTTGGGAGTATGAAGCTGATGAAGCGGTGAACCTCCGGGAAGGACGGGAGCGGCTCGCGGTTCTTCGCATTGTGCTTTCAACTGGGATGGGCGTCGAAAGTCCGGATGTCGGGCTCCTTGCACGCATGGTGACTCAGAGCGAGCAGCTTATGGAATCGATGCCTGCTCTGAACGGCTCGGCTTCTGAGATTGAGTTCCGAAGGATTCAGTTGGCGCTCTTGCAGGGACAGATCGAGCAGGCGGGGGAGCTCGCGATGTCGAGTGCCGTGCTTGAAGATTCTGTTGCATCTGCGGCAATGGCGATGGTCTTTGAAGCGGCTGATTCACGCTTCGGTGACCGACAAACCGTGCCCAATGCGCAGGCGGTTATTCGGTATGGGCGCAGGGTGTTGGATGAATGGCGTGATGGGAGCCGAGTCGAGCTGGATCGCCGGCATTCAGAAATAGCCGAAGCGATGGCTGAGGCCGCGGTGTATCTTGGTGACGAGCTGGGTGACGCGACGATGCGAGAGTATGGGTTCGCGCTGAGTCTTGAAGTCTTTGAGCATGGTGTGCCGAGCACTGATGGGTTGATGCGTACAGCGGTCGTTGGAGAATCGCTCGGAGAAGCAGAGGTGGCGGTTCAGTGCTGGTTGATGCTTGTCGCGCGATTGCCCACTGCGGACGAACGCTGGCATCGCGCGCGGTACGAATCATTTAGATTGCTCAAAGCGTCCGATGCTGCGCGTGCTGCTACGGCGTATGCGCAGTATGTGGTGTTGTATCCAGGCGGCTCACCTGAGCCTTGGGGTGAGCGGATTCGTGCGATGTTCTTGGATTCTGAAGTTGGTGCGCCATGACTCAGAATGGATCAAACAACTATACGGGACAGGACAAAGGGCACGATGGGCTCATCGCGGAGTTTCTTGGTCAGGACGCGTCGATAGGCGGGCCGTTCGCGGTGCTCGGGCTTCGGTATGATCCGATCGACAAGGCGATGATCCTGCACGCGTGTCAGGCGCGGCTGATGCAGATCAATGAGCATCGTCGATCGCAGACTCCTGCGGCTGATGAGGTTCGGCTTGCGGTGCATGCCGCGGGATCGCAGTTGCTTGATCCGGAGCTGCGGATGGAGCTTGCGAAGCATTGGCCAGAGGGGACGGGGATTCAAGTTGTGGCGGCTGAATCACCGGTTGCTTGGCGGGTTGATACCGAGACTCACCTCGATCCGGGTCTGTTGAATCAGGCATTGACGGTGCTCGGGGCGTGTGGTGGATGGAACACACGATCCCGGAAAAGGCTCGGTCAGTTTGCTCGGATGCATCAGGTTTCAGCGGCCCAGCTTGTCAACGGTATTCTGGGGAATCGAGATCCGCGTCAATCAGATGGGAGTCTGAATTCTGGTGGGATTGCAATGGTGATGCGTGGGCCTTCGCTTGTGGACGGGATTGAGGGGACGCTGCCTTGGGGTTTGATCCCGGTTGCGTATGCGTTCATGGGTCTGGCTTTGATTTCGATCGGGATTATCACGCATGAACCTGCCGTGCGGACTGCTACAAATCCGTCGAGTTCGATTGCGACCAGCGCGGAATCGACAACGGTAAACGAGAATGTTCGCGGGCAATCAGACCAGCGGAATCTTCCCGAACGGCGGCACTACACGGCGGTTGCGCATGAGCTTGATCAGTTTCGCACGACCGTTGTTCTTGATGAAGAATCGGCGAAGGAGTTTTCGGAACTCGGCGGTCGGCTTGTTGAGCAATGGAGCGAGTTTCCGCCGGAGGATCTGGACGATGCGGTGGAATCGGCCCGTTTGGTGCTTGCGGGGATTATCAATCCTGCGTTGTTTCAGCAAGCCGGTTCGTTTTTAGCGGTACCTGATGATTCCAGAACAGAATCAATGCTTGCAGCGGGGCTTCGTTCTTGGATGTTTGGTGGGACTGGGCGTGAGCCTGCGTTTGTGGTGTTCAGCGAGCGGTCTCAGGAGATTCTGGCGGCGGGCTCGTTTGATGCACACTTGGCCAAGGCGTTTGATGAGCGGGCCAAAAAGAGTACGGATGATCCCGAGTGGTGGTCATGGTGGATTGGGCAACTCAAGGCGTTTGCGACACGATCCGCAACACAGAGTGAACGCGCGTTGTACGCATCCGTCTATCAGCGGCTTGTCGAATCGATAGCTGGCGATCCGGCCGTAGTTGATCCGGTCGTAGTTGACCAATGGGAACGAAGTGCACGGCGTATTGTCCAATCTGTTGGTTGGGGTGAGGGGGACTCGAGCCGTGGGTGGATGTTGGGGATCGTGGCTGATCCTCAGGTGCGTTCAGATCGGCTCGCGGTGCTGACCAAAGCGTTGGTGTTGTATTCATCTGCTCGCGGATTGGGTACGGAGTTCGTGCTCAATGCAAACGATTCGATGGACACGCGGGAGTTGTATCTAGGTAAACTCCGGGCTGCGTGGGACACCGGGGCGGGTGCGATCGATGAGGTTCGTGACCGGTTGCTTTCAGAGATCAATATTCAGCTCTCGATGACGCGCGGCGTTCAAGGGCGGGAGCAGGCGGTGAACCGTGCGTTTGATCTTGCTCGGCTCAATACGGCATGCTGGGCGAAGCGAGCGGATGATCAGGTGGTGTTGCATCGGATGCTTGATGCCATCGGGACGCCGATGCCGATGGTACAGGCGACCGGGGTTGGGCTGGATCTCGCGAGCCCTGCTGGGGATGCACTCTGGGCGACCAATGCACGGAACCTGACGGACGCAGATGCGTTGTTGAATCACCTTGATCAACTGGATCGGTTCGATCGGATTGGGCCCAAGAGTGCGCATGCGCTGGTGTATCTTGCGATGCAGGCTCCTGATTTGCAGGTGCGGTCTGCGGCTGAGCGTGCGATGCTCGTGAGGCCAGATGAGCCTGCGATTCTGATTGCGTTGGATCGTATCGCTGGGGCGAGCCGAACAACCCGGCGGATGGTGCAGTTGATCAACGAGTATGTGATGCACGATGGTGATCCCGGCGATCAGGCTGGCACTCGTCAAGCGTTGCTGCACAGACTCATCAAGATCGGGATGCTTCAGGACAACAGCAGCGAGAACTTGATGCAGAGCTTTGAAGCCGCGATGACTGAGCTGGTTGGGTTGCGAGGGGCCCGGTCAGTGCCGGATGGTGCTCGCGGTGTGTACGAAGACATGATTGAAGGGATGGTTGCTGATGGTGTTGTTGTGCCTTCGCAGGTTCGGGCAAAGCTGCTGATCAGGCTCAGGAAAGCATCGGGTCCGATGCAGCGGTTTATTGCGTACGAATCGGCGGTGCTTGAGTTGATGGCGTTCGCCGTGTCGAATGAGAATCCCGGTGCGTTGAGCCGGGTTGAGCAGATCTTGGTAGAACTGGAATCCCGGCAGCTTGAAACGGATGATGCGGTGTTTCAGATGATGTTGATCGAGAGAGCGATGGCGAATTTATGGGTTGTACTCCTAGAAATGGAGGCGGTGTCATGAAAGCGATGCGAGTCGGATTATGTGTCTTTGTGGGCTTAGGTCTCTTTGCCGGCTTGTCAGGTTTCCAGAAGTCGATCGACGATCAGGCATTGCGGAATCTCGATCCTGTACATCCTGCAGGGTACTACGAGCTTGGTGAATCGGTCTTGATTGCAGAGGATTCACAGCAAAATACTTCGCTTGCATTGCAGCTCTTTGCTCGTGCGGCGTACTGGGGGGAGTTCACAGGAGAAGATCAGGTCGCGGCTTCGGCGTGTATCGCGATCGCTTCGCAGATGACGGATGCATCGAAGAAGCGCTGGTTCTGGGATTTGGCGTTGTTGCTTGATCCAACGCGCGAGCGTGAGTGGGCTCGCGCGACGATTCATGCGGTGGAAACGAGGGAGAGTTTGGCGGAGTCCGCTGCGGCGTGTCTGTATTCGATTCGGTATCATGAGCATCCTGAAGCCGTGGAGTTGTACCGACAGGCGGGCGTGAAGTCCAAGATTCTTGATGCGGGCGAGAGGGCTGGTATTCCTCGGTTGGAGTTGATGCGCATCCTTGAGCAAGAGCTTGAGCGTGGGGCGGCGGACCCTTGTCATGGGAGGTTGTACATCGCGGATCGGGGGTCGCCTGGGATGCGGATCGTCTGTCCGGATCACTTGAGAGGGCTTGGGATGTGCGCCAACGATGAGGAACTCCGTTCATTCCTGCGTGTGGAGATGATCTTGAACGATGTGGAGGTCGGGTCGTGGGCGTCGGCTGAGTCCATGGCGATGGACGAAGCGGTCATTTTGCCCAGAGTTGAGGATCTTCGATCGATGTTTGGTGTCGATGTTGAAAAAGCGTTCTATCGTGACGGGCGATGGGCGACATCGCCGTGAGATGAGAACCGACTTTGCATGATGGAGCTGATATGAGCGAGCAAGCACAGACAACCAAGCCTGAGACCGATTCGATGTTCAAGCCGGAGATCACCTTCGATGACTTTGCGAAGGTGGACCTGCGTGTAGCCAAGATTCTCGAAGCGGTTCCTCACCCTGATGCGGATCGTTTGGTGAAGCTTCAGGTGGATGATGGTTCGGGCAAGCCGCGCCAGATCTGCGCGGGGATCCGTGAGTACTACGAACCAGCGTCATTGGTTGGCAAGTCGATTGTGATTGTTGCGAACCTCGCGCCACGCAATATCCGCGGCGAGGAATCTCGCGGGATGCTGATTGCGGCTTCGGATGCGGAGAAGGGGAGCGATGAGCGTGCGGTGGTTGTGATGACCCCGATGAGCGAGATCGGTCCAGGCTCTGTGGTTTCTTAGTATGGTTTCTTAGTCTTCCGGGTCTGACTCTGCGGGTTCTGTTCCAGAGCGTGGTTGTGCTTGCCGGTTGAAGCGTGGGCCTGGGGTTCTTGATGCTGCGGTGACTTGTGCCTCGACCTGTACCTCTCGCTGTGCGTTGAGGTCTTGGAGTGCGGTGTGGAGTTGCTGGATCCGCATGTTGAGTTGATGGATTTCGTATTGCTTGATCTGCACTTGTGCATCAAAGCGTGCGGACGCCGCGAGCCGGACTTCTTCCTCGGCTTCTTTTAGCTGGGCTTTGTCCTTTGATCCGGTCCGGGCAAGGCCCCGGTAGTGTCTGGACGCTTCGATGTACATCAGCCCCGCTTTGAGTTCGTCAAGTTTGAGAGCGGACATTGTTGGGTCGTTCTGTTCGAGATCGAGGATCTCCAATGCACGAGGCGCGAGCCGGGCGACGAGCCGATCGGTTCCCTCTGGGCTCATCGCTTCAATTTGTGAAAGCTGCGCATCCATCTCTGGCAAGTGCTGGGCGATGAACGCACGAACGCGTTTGAGGTCTCTTGGAGAGAGTTCGGGTTCTGGCGCCATCCGTCTTGGTTGTTGCTTTCCGAAGTTGACTTCGTCCTTGGAGCTTTGGTTGGTATTTCGGAATGACTGGCGGTCATCCGGGGTGCGGAGTGCGTGGATGACTTCTTGGGGGTCCGCGCCCGCATCGAGCTGGGCGAGCGCAGCTTCGTGTTTCTCCACGATCCGCTCAGCAAAGCTGAGTGTTTGAAGTAAACGCTTACGCAAGGACTCAGCATCCTGTGGCGAATCGTGGATCACTTGCTGCTGGGCTTGGCGATGATCCCGTTGGGGTGGCGGATCACCCGCCGGCTGGGCTTGGGCGATGGAGCAAGCGAGTGCAAGAATGGCAAGAGTGGGTCTGAACATCAGAGTGATCCTTCTGAGTAAGTTGAATCCGTGAGTTCCATCAGCACGCTCGGAAGGGACAGTTCGGTGTGCATCGCGTCGGTCATGAGATCAAGTTGGTCCATGTCTGATTCGATCTCTCCAACGAAATCATCCAAGTTGTAGAGCGCGTTGATGTCTTCTTCGAGGGAGACGAGGACTTGCTGGTTGTTGACGGGAACGGGCTTGAAGACCGCTTTGCTCGATGACCAGATCAACACCGACACACTCCCGACCAGCAGAATCGCGGCGGCGATGTTGAACTTCCATCCCGGTACGAAGTGCGTCGCGTGTGTGTGCGACGGCGTGATGGGCAGCGGGGCGGGGGCGATCTCGACGGAGATCGCGTCCATCACACGCTGCTCGAAGCCTGCATCTGGGGTGGAATGATCCAATGAGCCGAGGGCATCGAGTTGCTCGATGATCGATTCGGTTTCGGGGTCGTGATGGTTGAGGTCGTTGTTGTTCATGATTCGTTTCCATGAGTGGAAGGGTTGGTTGCGGGGTCGGGTTCCAAGATGGCTTTGAGTTTCTTGAGTGCTCGGTGGTGTCTTGCGAGGAGGGTCCCGACGGGTTGGTTGAGGATGTCGCTGATCTGCTTGAAACTCAGTTGGCCGTGGTGTCGGAGCTGGATGATTTCTCGGTCGGTGTCGTTGAGCTGTTCGAGCGCGGCTCGAAGTGGGATGGGGCTTGGTTGGGGGTCGTCCGTTTCTGTGTGGTGAACTCTGGTGTCCTGGAGGTGGCTGGGGTCGGTGGGTCGTGCGTGTCGTCCTCGTCTGCGGAACTCGTCGCGAATTCGGTTCATGGTGATGCGGAACAGCCAGGGCTCGAATCGGCCTTGCTCGTTGTAGCCGTCTTTGCAGAGTTTGGTCGCTACGGTGACAAACACGGATTGGGTCAACTCCTCGGCAAGGTCGTCGTCGTGAACCCGGGATCGCGCCATCGCGAAGACCCGGCGGGAATACGCATCCACGAGTCCGCGCCAAGCGGCCTCTTCACCCGAAGCGGCGCGTTGGACAAGCAGACGGATCGCCTCCTCTTCGGGACTCGCTGACTCGGGTTGGATACTCAAGGCGGACACCATCCTTACAGGGCATAACGAGGGTGATGCCCTTGTATTGCCCAAACCGATACTCTACAGGAGAAGTTTGTCGGCGAATTCATCATGGATGGACCATCTTGGGATGATTTCCGGACCGGAAGATGGATTCCGGGTTTGGCGATCCCAATACCCCAGAGCGTCGTATGATGCGGCATCTGAGAGCAGGAAGGACCCGATTGAGCGATCCAGCACACGAATACCGACCCAGTGCCTTTGAAGGCGAGACCGATGAAGCGGTTTTTGTCGCGTTCCGGAATGGTGATGCATCGGCGTATCGGGAGCTGATCGAGCGGTTTCACGACGATCTGCTCCGGTTTTTGACCCGTCTGGTCGGGAATCGGGCTTCTGCGGAGGATCTGTTCCAGGAGACCTTCCTTCAGATCCACTTATCGGCCGATTCTTTTGATGCGAGCAGGCGTTTTCGTCCATGGCTTTTTACAATTGCCGCGAACAAGGGGCGGGACTTGTTGCGTAAGAAGAAACGGAGACGCACGGTCGAGCTTTCAGCACCGCTGAGGGGATCGGATCGTGGGACTTCGATGGTTGATCTGCTGGAGATTGATGTCCCGGCACCAGACGAAAGGATGGACGCTGCTGAACAAGATCGATTGGTGCAACTCGCACTTGACGATCTGGGCGCGCCACTCCGTGAAGTGCTGGTTCTTGGATATTTCCAGCGGCTGAGCTATGCGAGGATCGCTGAGGACTTGGAGATCCCGCTCGGGACGGTCAAGTCCCGGATGCACGCCGCGGTCGCGGCGTTCGCGAGGAGTTGGCAGCGGGTCTCAAGACCCGATGCACGGGACGAGTAGTTCTTTGGTTGTGGGAGTTCGTGAATGGACAATATGAACGATTCAAATGGGTCTGGTGCTGAGTTCAACCTCAGCGACGGGGACAAAGCCGCGATTGACGCGATCTTTGAGGGGGCACCCGCTGATGAAAGCCGCATTGAACGGGTGAACCGATTGCTGGGTCTGTTGGACTCTCCGGTCGCTGAAGATGGACAACGAGACACACGAATCACGGTGACGGAGTTGAGAGCGATGAACGCTGGGAGCGAACCCATGCTCGAAGCGTCGTCCGCGTCCTCTGTTGATGACTGGATGGAATCCGAACAACCGATGACCGACCGTGATCATGTCCATGCGCAGATGGCTGGGTTGATAACCGGCGGGGCTGCATACAGCGAAGTGGATCGCCAATCGCTTGTCAGTCGGACACTGGGCTTGATTCAGGACGAGGTTGATCGGTCTGAGAAACGATACATTATGGATCTGCCACTTTCCCCTGGCGGGCGATTCCGCTTGGCGGACTTGGTTTCCCTCGCGGCGACTTTGCTGCTGATCGCGTCGGTGGTTATTCCGGTCATGGGCGGGATTCGCTCGCGGTCGATGCAGGCGCAGTGCTTTGGGAATATGGCGAGTGCTGGACAGGCATTCGGGACCTACGCAGGTTCTAATCGGGACCTGCTCCCGATGGCGACGGCGGGTTTCGGATCTACATGGATGGATGTCGGGAGTACCCCGGAGCGATCGAACTCGTCGAACCTGTACATGCTGGTGCGGACCAAGCACGCGACCTTAGCTGAACTTGCGTGTCCGACCAATCCGGATGCATTGGTATCCGGTGACGGCACCGGTCAACAGGATTGGCGTTCGCTCGATGAAATCTCGTACAGCTACCGGATCATGACCCCCGGTGGAATGAAGGTCCATGCTGAGGCTCAGCCTGTGCGTGTGGTGCTGCTTGCTGACCGGAGTCCGGTGATCCGCCGGATTGTCAATGGACAGCCTGTCCGACCAGAAGAGAATACGCCCAACCATGATCACACCGGTCAGCATGTGCTGGGGCTCGATGGGAGCTCGCAATGGCACCGGACCCCGATTCTGGAGCAGGGGGACAATCTTTGGCTCCCACGCCCGATCGAGCAGATGATCTACCAAGCGCGGGATCGGATGGGGATTATCCAGGGCAATGAGCTGCCATCCGGGCCTTCGGATGCGTTTGTTGGTCCCTAACGCATACAGAGAATTATGGGTTTCCGCATGGTCAAAGTGGTTTCTGGCTGATGAGGGGGCTATCCTCATCTCCTGCCTTGCTCCGTGAGCGGGGTGTTTACGAGTTGATTTCACTACGCCGGAGAGCGTTATGCCGAAGAATAAGATCCATAAAGGTTTGTCCAAGCGAATCCGCGTCTCCAAGACCGGCAAGGTTCGTCACCGGACCGCTTACCACAAGCACTTGTCTTCGCACAAGAGCGGCAAGCGTCTGCGTCAGCTCCGTGCTGACCGTCGCGTGTCATCCTCTGAAGCGAAGCGCTTTGAGAAGTTGCTGTTCCGTCGTTTGCGTGGACGCAACCAGCCTCGTACATCGCTGCGTCGGAGCCCGTCTCCTGAGCAGCGTCGCGAGATGCGTGCGGCTGCAAAGGCCGCTGCAAACGATTGATTGATTTACTTTCTGAGTCAGCGCTGTTGCTGACTCGGGTTGTTCCACCCCGTTTGCCGGGATGACAAGATCGGCTCTGTGCCGGCTCCGTCAGACAAACATGGAGAACGAGCTATGCCTCGCGTACGCAAAGGTGCTGCCAGAACTCAGGCACGCAAAAGAATTCTTCGTCAAGCTCGCGGCTACTTCGGTAGCAAGTCGCGCCACAAGTACCAAGCCAAAATCGCTGTCCGCCGTGCGGGCTGCTATGCCTACCGTGACCGTCGCGCCCGCAAACGCGAGATGCGTGCACTGTGGATCACCCGTATCACTGCTGCGTGCAAGATGCGTGGGACCCGCTACTCGTTGTTCATCAACGGGCTCAAGATGTCGGGCAACAATCTGAACCGCAAGATGCTCTCGCAGATCGCGATTGATGATCCGAAACTTTTCGATCGTTTGGTCGAGCAAGCTGTTTCGGCTTCGACCGCTGTCCCTGCTGCAAAAGCTGGGTGAGTCGGTTGATTTGACAGATTTCAGATGCCCGGTTGTTTCGATAGCCGGGCATTTTTTATTGGAGTAGATTCGATGGGCGGATGGTGGATTTCAGATCTTTGGTCAGGTGTCAATGGCCCCGTCTTGGTGGTCTCGTGGTTGGTGTGGGTCGTTGCATCGATCACGCTCCACGAGCTGGCGCACGGCTGGACCGCGGTCCGGCTTGGTGATGACACCCCGATCCGCGCCGGTCACATGACCTGGAATCCGATGGTCCATATGGGGCCGTACTCTTTGATCGCTTTGCTGCTCATCGGGATCGCGTGGGGTGCGATGCCGGTGGACCCGTCTCGGCTCAGAGGAAAGCACGCTGATACGCTGGTGACGCTTGCTGGGCCGTTGATGAATCTGGGGCTGGGGTTGATCGCGTTGGTTGCTTTGGTCTTCTGGATACCGCTTGCTGAGGGGCATATTTTCTCGTCGGTGACTGTTTCAGAGCCGCTCAAAACGAATCTGTACATCTTCTTGAAGTCCGGCGCGTTTCTGAACTTTGTGTTGATGTTGTTTAATCTGCTGCCAACGCCCCCGCTGGACGGGGGGCGGATCCTGATGAACCTTTGGCCTGCGTTCCGCAGACTGATGCAATCGGAGAACGGGCAATGGGTTGGGCTTGGGATTTTTATCTTCTTCTTCGTGTTTGTGATTGATATTCTGGTGGGGCTGTCTGGGGCGTTCGTGCAGGTGTTTACGGAGTCTGTGCAGCACTTGCTCTTCCCTTCGATGAGGTGATCTTGAAAGTACTCTGGGCGTACGATCTGTTATGAAATATGTGATCATCATCCCGGATGGTGGGGCGGATCTTCCGCTTGAAGAACTCGGCGGATTGACCCCGCTTGAGTCTGCTGATACTCCCAATCTGGATCGGCTTGCGCGAGCGGGACGCATCGGGACTGCCGCGACGACTCCGAAGGGGTTTGGTGCGGGGTCTGATGTCTGCACGATGGATCTGCTGGGGTATGAGCCGGGGTTGTACCATACTGGGAGAGCGCCGCTTGAAGCGGAGGCGATCGGGGTGGAGGCTGATCCCGAGGATTGGATTTTTCGGCTTAACCTGGTCACGGTTGGGCAAGAGGGAACCGATCAAGAAGGATTGATGCTGGATCACTCGGCTGGCGCGATCCCGGATACTGAAGCAAGGGTGTTGCTTGTGGGATTGACGGAATACTGGATGGAGCACGCGCCTGAGCTTGCGTGCGATTTTGAGTTGACGCCGGGGGTGAGCTACCGTTCGATTTTGGTTGATCGTGCTGGAAGTCAGTATGCGAATGTTGAATGCACCCCGCCACATGAGATTCCGGATCGGCCATGGGAGCCTGCGTTACCGAGTGGTGGATCGAACCATGAAGGCGCGACCCTCGGACGGCTGATGCGGTTGTCGCACGAGTACCTCAGCACGCACGAGATCAATCTTGCGCGGATCGAGGAGGGGTTGCGTCCGGCGAACATGGCGTGGATCTGGGGACAAGGAACGCGGCCAGAACTTCTCAGCTTTGAATCGCGGTTTGGACTTAAGGGGGGCATGATCACATCGGTTGATCTGCTTGCAGGGATCGCGAAGCTGATCGGGTGGGACTTGATCGAGTGTCCCGGATTGACAAGTTACCACGATACGGATTATGCGATGCAAGGCAAGGTCACGATCGAGTCCATTGCGAAGTACGACATCGTGTGCTGCCATGTCGAAGCGCCGGATGAGGCATCGCATCAGTCGGACTCCATGACCAAGGTTGCGTCGCTTGAAGCGATCGATCGTGAGATCATCGGGCCGGTCTCCAAGGCGCTTGAGAAGTACGGCGATCCGGACACCGATCCATCTGCAAAGGGTTGGCGGATGTTGATTATGCCGGACCATTACACGCTGTGCTCGACCCGGAAGCATGACGCGACCCCGGTGCCGTTCGCGATGGCGGGTGCGTGGGTGCGGTCGGTGGTGGCTCGGGTGATGACCGAGGCGCAGGCGAATGAGGCGGATTTGCACATCGATCCGGGGGCTGACTTGATGGAGTACTTTCTTCATTCGGGACTGGTGCGGAAAGATTCAAAGTAAAAAACACCCGCATGATCTGCGGGTGTGGTTGAGAGTTTATTTCAAACTTTAGCGTGGCTCGGTGCCTTCGGCCTCTGCTTGGGCTTCGATGATTTCATCCTCGCCTTGGATGTAGGTTTTGCCCTTGTAGAACTGGGTGTAGATGATGTAGATCACGGTGGTCCCGAGCATCATCGCGGCAAAGAACCAGAAGTAGTTCGCGCCGTCGAGTGGGGTGTTGCCCGCTTCGTCCTTGGTTTTCTCCATGACGAAGTTGACGCCGGCGACATAGAAGTTTCCGACCGAGATTCCCAGCATGTAGACACCCATGATGAAGCTCTTCATTTTCTTGGGACTCTGGGTGTAGGCGAACTCAAGGCACACGATCGAGACCATGATTTCCGCGGCGGTCATGATGATGTATGCGAGCACCTGCCAGGAGATGTGGGGCATGTCGGTAAGGTACGGACCGATTTGTGCAGCGGTCCATCCTTGGTCTTTCACGATCTGGAACATGTCGGCGAGCTTGGTTGGTATTGGAGTGCCGGCGGGTGCGTCCGCTCCGAGGTCAGCCCACATCTGGGCGATCACCGCTTGTGCGTTGGACTGGATCCAGGTCTCGATCATTGCCGAGAGTGCGAAGGCGCACGCGGTGAGTACGAACCCGATCCCGATCTTGCGAAGTGGGGTGAGTTTCCAGACCTTGTCACCGAGTGGGTAGATCACATAGGTGAAGATGGGGATGCCCAGAAGAATCAGCACAGGATTGACGGCTTGGACCTGTGACGGGAGGACTTGATAGGAGCCGATGAAGCTGTTCATTTGTTCGGTTTGGAGAACCCACGACGAACCGGTTTGATCGAAGATTGCCCAGAAGACGGGGACGAAGATGAGGAAGAGTGGGATGAGGTTGACGATGGCTCGGATGCCATCCTTGCTGAAGGTTTCTTTGAAGAAAGCAGCTGGTCCGGCGGCGGGGACATGGACGAACACATTGCGACCCATCCAGAAGAGGACTGTAGCGATTGCCATGAGCACGCCTGGGAGGCCGAATGCAAGCCATGGACCGCCCCATGAAACATTGAGCAGGTACGGGGTCAGTACCATCGAGGTCGCGGCACCGATGTTGATCGAGAAATAGAACCAGTTGAAGATGGTCGTGATCATGTGCTTATTGCCTGATCCGAACTGGTCACCCACATGTGCTGAAACACAGGGCTTGATCGCGCCTGATCCCATCGCAATACACGCGAGTCCTGCGAAGAGAAACGGTTTCATACCGATTCCGAGGGTGTGTGGAGCGATGTCCATCATTGCCAATAAACCGTGCCCGACACAATAGAGGAGACTGAGGTAGAGGATGGTTCTGTATTTGCCGAGGAAGATGTCTGCGATGAGTGCGCCGATCATCGGGAAGAAGTAGGCGCTCATGGTGAAGAGGTGGTAGTTGGTCATCGCCTCTTCGCGGTTCATGTTTGCGAACTCACCATCGGGGCCGAGCAGGTAAGTGGTCATGAAGATGACCAAGATGCCCTTCATGCCATAGAAACTGAAGCGTTCTGCGAGTTCGTTTCCGATGATGAAGGGGACGCCTCGGGGGAACTTGGTCTGTTTCGGGTCCGGGGCGGTGAGGTATTGTTTGTCTGCCATTGGTGGATGGGCCTTGGTTTGTGAGTGGGGAGTGTTTTGTTACACAAAGTATGCGAATTCGTCTCAATTCACAAGTCGAGAGGGGGAGAAATGTGCTGAGAGAGTGCATTTATCTGTGTATGGGGGCAAGAATCGAGGGTAGGGCCTCTTTGTTGGTCTCGCGACTCCCAGTTCGAATCACAACACCGAGGTTTCCATGCATCCGAACCTGACTTCTATTCTTCCCGGCGACTCAACCAAACTCATCGGGATGGTGCATGTGGGTGCCCTTCCCGGAACTCCATACGCGGAGCGGTCGGTCGACGATCTTGTATCGCAGGCGGTGGTGGAAGCGAAGATGCTGGAGGACGCGGGGTTTGATTCGATCATCGTCGAGAACATGCATGATGCGCCGTATGTCCATGGCGATGAACTCGGGCCCGAGATTGTTGCTTCGATGACCCGCGTCTGTGGCGCGGTGACCGGGGCTGTCTCTGTGCCGGTTGGAGTCCAGATTCTGTCGGGTGGCAACAAGCACGCGATCGCGGTGGCGAGTGTGGTGGGGGCACGGTTTATCCGGTGCGAGAACTTTGTGTTCAGCCATGTTGCTGACGAGGGGCTCCTTGCCAAAGCGGAAGCGGGGGGGCTGCTGCGGTATCGGAAATCGATCGGGGCGCAGGACATCAAAGTCTTCTGCGATATCAAGAAGAAACACGCGTCGCACGCGATCACTGGGGATATTGACATCGCGGAGTTTGCGCACGCTGGCGAGTTCTTTGGCGCTGATGGATTTATTGTGACGGGGCTTTCGACTGGGAAGCCTACGGAGCTTGATGATGTCCGTGCGGTCCGCGAAGCGACGACGCTGCCGGTGTTTGTTGGATCGGGTGTGACGCCGGGGAGTGCTGGGAAGTTGAGTGAGTATGCGGATGCGTTGATCGTGGGGTCATGGATTAAGGGTGATGGTTTTTGGAAGAACGCGGTGGACCCGAAACGAGCGGCTGAAATGGTCAAGGCGGGGCGTGGCTGATCAGGAACCCAATCTAGACGAGTTGATCAGGCAAGCACCGTCGTCGGTGCGTGGGTTGTTTCGCGCGCGGTTGCGTGGGGTTGACAAACGACGCAAGGATGGCCAGTCCGTAGCGAAGATCGAGGCTTCCATCCGCGATGATCTGACACGGTCGATCGAGTCGTATCAGCGCCGGCTCCGCAATCGACCCGTGTGTTCGTATCCTGAGGATCTGCCGGTCAGTGAGCATCGCGAGGAAATCGCGGCGGCGATTCGAGATCATCAAGTGGTGATCCTGTGCGGCGAGACCGGTTCGGGAAAGACAACCCAACTTCCAAAGATTTGTCTCGACTTAGGTCGCGGTGTCGAGGCGATGATTGGGCATACCCAGCCCCGGCGTATCGCGGCTCGCAATGTCGCGGCGAGAGTCGCGGAGGAACTCGGGGTGGGTCTGGGGACCGCGGTTGGGTACAAGATGCGGTTCGGTGACCAGACCAATGACGACACGCTCATCAAGGTGATGACGGACGGTATTCTGCTCGCTGAAACTCGAAGCGATCCCGATCTACGCAAGTACGACACGATCATCGTGGACGAGGCGCACGAGCGTTCGCTCAACATTGACTTCCTGATGGGGTACCTGCACCGGCTAATCACCAAACGCAAGGATCTGAAGGTCATCATCACTTCCGCGACGATTGATGCGGATCGGTTCGCGGAGCATTTCGGGACGGCGGATGGTCCCGCGCCGATCATCGAGGTTTCGGGGCGGATGTATCCGGTTGAGCAGCGGTACGACGCGTCGATGATTATGGATGGCACACCGATGCCCGAAGCGGCTTCGTATGCGGCGGCGCAGTTGATGATCGAAGGGCACGGCGATGTGTTGGTGTTCATGCCGGGTGAACGCGAGATTCGACAGACGGCTCATGAACTCAAGAAGCTGGATTATCTGCCTCATGATGTGGAGATTTTACCGTTGTATGCGCGATTGTCTCCGGCGGAGCAGCAGCGGGTGTTTAAGTCGGGGCGGAGCGCGGGTTCGCGGATTGTGATCGCGACCAATGTCGCGGAGACTTCGATCACGGTTCCCAACATCCGGGGCGTGGTCGATCCGGGTGTTGCTCGACTCAAGCGGTACAACCCTCGGACGAAGCTTCATGGTCTGCAAGTAGAACCGATTTCACAGGCGTCTGCGAATCAGCGGGCTGGACGATGTGGTCGCATTGCGCCGGGCGTGTGCTTGCGCTTGTATGAGCAGAATGATTATGTTGGGCGCGATGAGTTCACGCAGCCCGAGCTTCTCCGTTCGAATCTGGCATCTGTGATTCTCCAGATGATCGATCTAGGATTGGGTGAACCCAACGAGTTCCCTTTCTTGGATCGACCGGATGGAAGGCAATGGCGTGATGGCTATGAAACGCTCCACGAACTTGGTGCGATTGATGATCACAACAAGTTGACACCGATGGGCAAGAAGATGGCCCGCCTGCCTGTGGACCCGCGTGTTGGACGGATGATTCTTGCTGGTGAAGAAGAGAACTGCTTGAACGATGTGCTGATTATCGCGTCCGTGCTTTCTACACAGGACCCGAGGGTTCGACCGCACGATAAGCAGCAGGTTGCCGATGAGGCGCATCAGCAGTTTGCGGTGGACGGGTCTGACTTCTTGTCGTATCTGAATATCTGGGACTGGTACCACGATCAGCACAAGACGCTGACGCGACGCAAACTCGGGCGTGCGTGCGAATCGGCGTATCTCGCCGTGCGTCGGATTGATGAATGGCGTGAAGTGTACAGGCAGCTTCGGGGGATGTGTTTGGAAATGAAGCTGAATCCTGATGTCAAGCATACTGATCCGGATTCGGTCCATCGTGCGTTGTTGACCGGATTGCTGACCAACATCGGCAACAAAGGCGAACGCCACGAATACAAAGGGACACGCGGAAGTGCCTACTCGATTATTCCGGGGTCGGCGGTCTTTGAATCGCGTCCGGACTGGGTGATGGCGGGGGAAGTGGTGCGGACCACGAAGGTCTACGCGCGAACGGTGGCGCGGATTCAGCCCAAGTGGATCGAGGATGCTGGGGCGCACCTGATTCAAAAATCGCACACGAATCCGCGGTGGGAAGATAAAAATCTTCGGGTCGTTGCGGATGAACGGATCTCCTTGTACGGGCTCGACATTGTTCCCCGCCGCACGGTGCACTTTGGGCCGATTGATCCGGTCGCATCGCGGGATCTGTTTCTGCATCATGCGCTGGTTGAAGCTGAGATGAACACGAAGTGTCCTGAGATCCGACAAAATCGGCAGCTCCTTTCGAAGCTGCGGACACTCGAAGAAAAAGCTCGGCGGGGTGATCTGATCGCGGATCACCAAGCGATTCATCAGTTTTACGATGCTCGGGTTCCCGCGGATGTGTACAACGGTCAACGGTTCGAGAAATGGGCAAAGGATCACGGCTCCACGCTCCTCATGCGTGAGGGGGATCTTGTGCTTGCTCAGGACGCAAAGGTTACCGGGAAGACGCACCCGGATTCAGTCGCAGTGGGTTCGCGTCATGCTGGGTTGAGTTATCGATTCCAGCCTGGGGAAGAAACGGATGGGGTTTCGATCCGGGTTCGTGTGGAAGACCTGCCTCACCTTTCGCGGGATGTGCTGGATTGGTCGGTCCCTGGGTATGTTGCTGAGCGGCTTGAAGCGTTGATCCGCTCGCTCCCGAAGCAGTTCAGAAGGCAGTTTGATGCGCCGGCATTGGCTGCGGAACTTGTACCGATTCTTGATCAAGCGAAGGGGTCGATCGAGTCCCAGCTTGCGTCGTTGTTGTCTGCCAAAGCGGGGGTGACGATCCGTCCGGATCAGTTCAGGGATGATCAGGTACCGGAGTACCTTTCGCCTCGGATTGTGGTGCTTGATGCGGATGGGAAAGAACTCGCGGCGGGACGCGAGCTTCGTGCGATCAAAGAAGAGTTCAAGGAACAGACGCACAAAGCGGTCGACGAAGCGGCGGGTGACTTTCATCGGGACGGGCTTAAATCATGGGAGATCGAGTCGTTTGATGAGCGGATCGAGTTTGAGGACCATGGACGCAAGGTGCTCGGGTATCCAACGATGGTCATTGATGGTGCGGGGGTCAATCTTCGTGTGCGGACATCGAGGTGGATCGCAGAACGCGAGACGAGAGCCGCGCAGGGGTTGCTGTTGGGGCTTGCACTCAAGAGCGAACTGCGGATCCGTCCTCAGCAGATGCCGGGCTACAGCCCGATGGCGGTGAACGCGGCGGCGTGCGGACTGAATCCTGATGAGGTTCATGGAGCGATGTTTGCCCGCGCTGGGATGATCGCTGGGATTGATGACAGACCGATCCTGCGATCGAAGGAAGATTTCGAGGCGTGTCTAATGAGCGTCACCCATAAAGGGTTGGAGTGCGTTCAGAACAGTATTCAGAATCTGTCCAAGGTGTTTGGTGCGGTCCTGACGGCTCGATCGTTGGTCGAATCCAAGCACCCGCAAGCGTGGCACAACACGCTCAGTGATATTCAGTCACAGGTTCAAGTCCTGACGCGTGGGGAGTATGTTCTTTCGACACCGACGCGATGGCTGTGGTGTATGCCTCGGTATGTTCGTGCGATGGAGATTCGATTGAACCGGATGCGGAGCGGTGGGCCGGCGAAGGACGAGCAGATGCTGAGGGGAATATCGCCTTGGGTTCGTTGTCTTGAGGAGTTGCGGAGTCAGGGGGCGGACCAAGACGACACGGTCGCTGATGCGTACGAGGAGTTGTTCTGGATGGTTCAGGAGTACCGAGTCGCGGTGTTTGCGCAGGATCTTCGGACGATCGTGCCCGTTTCTGACAAGCGGCTTCGCGCTCAGCTTGAGAAGATCACAGGCTAAAAAAAAGACAGGCGGAGGTCACAATGACACTCCGCCCATCAAGAGGGGGCTTGTTGGATTGAGGGATTAGTCTTCTTTTGCAAGTTCTTCGACGACCTTGAGGACATCTTTGTAGTCTGCACGCTTGCGGTGGTTTGAGTCATCAAAGACAAACTTGACGGTCATATCTTGATCAATGACATAGGTTGCGGGGATCGGGAGTTCCCACTTGTCTGTGCCGTTGGATTCAGGGATGATGAACTTGTATTCTTGATATTTTTCAATGGTCTTCGCATCGAGTGTGAAGGTCAGTCCGAGTGATCGTGCGAGTTCATTGTTCTGGTCGTGACCGATGTAGAATCCCAGATCGAGTTCTTTGCTCATCTCGATGGATTTCTCATCGACTTCTGGAGATATGGCGATGACTGAGGCACCGAGAGCTTCAAAGTCCTCGATCCGATCCTGAATATCAGAGAGTTCGCCTCGACAGTAGGGACACCAGCTTCCGCGGAAGAATGTGACCACGACTGGGCCGTCTTTGAGTAAATCGCTCAGGTTGACTTCTTCAGCCCCTGTAGGCGAAACCGGGGTTGAGATTGTGAAGTCTTTGAAGGTGTCGCCGACTTTGAGATGTTCGATGGGATCGGTATTCATGGATGTTGCTTCGTGCAGTACTGTTTCTGCAGCGACTGCGGCTCCGGTTGCTGAGATGATTGTTCCGATGAGTGATGCGGCTGCGATGCGTGCAAGTGTGTTTTTCATACCAAGAAATGTATCTGAACTGAGTTGATATTCCGGGTATTGAAAATATTTTGCACTATTCAGGATACTGGAATCTGAAATGAATCCGATTAAGGCTGACGGCCGCCGGTTTGTTCGCCTGGGATGGTCGTGTCGGAGACTGCGCTTGCGGTCATGGACCCTCTGCGACCACCGGTTTGTTCGCCGGCTATTGCGTCTTGCGACGCAACGGATACGGTGAGTATGACCAGTGTCGCAAGAACGAAGAACGGGAGTTTGGCGGCGTCTTGGAGGATCTGTGCCGCACGCTTGCGGGCGCGGGATCGCATCTGCTGGACTGCGTTTTCGTTCATCCCGCCTCCGGATGCTTTGGTGATCATGCGGTCGTCTTCTTTGCGGGTCGCCCCGAGCACCATCGCGACGCGATGGCGGTCTGATTTTTCGATCCATGAAGCCGCGAGTTTCTGCTTTTCGTTTGCGCTGAGCGCGTCGCGGAGTGACCCTATGGCTTCGTCGAGCTCGGCTCGGTCTTCGATCTGGCTGTCAACCGCGGAAGTGGCGGCGAGTCGTTGCGATTGGGACATGCCTGTGATGTATTGGTTGGTTCGGCTCATCCGACGGAAGTGCTTTCTGCACAGCGCGAGGTACGACCATCGGGCAAGCGTTGGTGCGTGTGTGGTCAACCGTTCGATGGCTCTTTCGACTGTTGGATTGTCGTGGAAGGTTGGATATCCATCGTTCTCGAGCATCTTCCAGACCTTGGTGTCGATCCATGCGATCATGTCGTCGATGTCCATGGTGGAATCGGTGAGCGTGCGTGATGCGTGTTGGCAGGAACGCTCGATGCTGCTGCGGACCTTGGATTCGTAGAGTGTCCAGAACTGATCGTGGTCGGAGCGGTTCATGACTGGGCTCCTTTCGATCCGGACTTGGATTTCATCGTCTGCAAGCGAGACAGAAGCTCGACCCCCGACGCAAGTGATTCAGCGACGACGCGTGTGCGTGGTTCGAGATCGAGGTATGTTGCGAGCTCGGAATTTGGTTGGAGGAGGTCTGGGTTCTTCAAGAGGGTCTTGAAGATGACTTCCGCTTGCTGGGTATACCCAGCATCGAAGACCGCGACGGCTCCGGTGAGCAAGACGGGGATTGAATCGGGGTTCTCTTCTTGTGCATCAAGAAAGAACGCGATGGCGCTCGAAGGGTCACCCAACCGGATGAATCGATCCGCGATGTTCCCCGACGAGATTTCTCTCCGGCGTGGAGTGTCCGCGTATTTGAGCGCGGCCAGTTCAAGGGCGATTGATTTTTCGATGTGACCCATCGCGCTGTTGGCGAGTGCTCGCTGGTTGGCGCGGGCCCATGCTGGGTTGGGGTGGTTGTCGCCATCGGTCGCGTCGTAGGTGTCGAGGAGCGAGTACAAGGTTTGCGTAAAGATCTTGATGCCAGCGGCGTCATCTGTCTGACGGGCGGCGTGGAGTTCGTTGCACGCGTCCATGATCGCCGCTTCAAGACTCGAGAGTTCGTCGCTCGACGATGCGGTCACGATGGTGGTCGTTGAGTTGGTTGGGATCATCTGGGTCATTTGAGCCGCCTTGATGTGTTGCCAACCGATACGCAGTGGTTCGGTTGTTGGATGCCTTCTCTTTGGTACCGCCTGAGGTCAGAAATGCTGACAGTACATTCATAAAAACATGTCAAATCGTTGTTTATTGCATGAAATCGGTGTCTGTGGAGCAAAATGTCACCATTGGGTCAGTGGGGTTTGGTTCATGCCGGTTTCAGGGTGAATGTGCTTCATACCACCAACATAAGGAGAAAATGATGAAGAACACACGCAAAGCCATGTCCCTGATCGTGCTTGGATCCGCTGCGGTATTCGCTGGATTGGCACCAGCGGCGGCTGCGGAGAGCGATGTGCGGATCTCGTACAGCAGCTCATCGCATGGGTCGTCGCATCGATCGTCACACTCGTATTCGAACAGTTCAACCGCAGGGGTGTTGGTCATCAATGGTCGACGATACACGATCAGTTCGAGAAGCAGCATCAGTCGGCAGATCATCCAGGCGTTTCATCGATCTGGGTATGACGCGTCGGTTGAACGCGGGCGGATCTTGGTGTGCTATGACCCTTGCGATTCGCCTCGTGTGAGTTGGCAGAGCCGGGGATACAGCGGGTCGATCTTTCAAGAAGATGGTCGACTGACATTTTCATGGAATCGGGTTCAGAATACTTACCGCTCAACATGGAACAGCCATACCAACAGCCATCGCAACAGTTGGAATGATCGGTTCTACAAGAAACCTCGGCATGAGCCTCGTCGGCGGGGGAGCCGTCGATGGTGTGATTGATTTGTAAACGATCTTGGCGATTGAGAGCCCGGGTGACCGGGCTTTTTATGTGGTACAATGAGCATCACTCAACGGAAAGGTACACCCCCATGTCAAAGAGCATTCAGATCGGTCTCATCAGTGGTTCATTGCGAAAGGCGTCATACAACACGCAGCTGGTAAAGTATGTCGGGAAGCGGACCGCGGAGAAGGACGGGGTTGAGTTGGTTTGGATTGATCTCAATGAACTGGATCTCCCGATGTTTTCGGAAGACCTTGAAGCGAACGGACTCCCAGAGTCTGCACTGAAACTCAAGGAAACGATGATCGCATGCGATGCATTCTTGATCTCGACACCGGAATACAACGGCTCGATCTCGGGAGCGCTTAAAAACGCGATCGACTGGGCTTCGCGACCCAACGGGGATGAACCCTCACTCGCATGCTTCAAAGGGAAAGTGTGTGGGTTGCTCGCGGCGTCTCCAGGTGGGCTGGGCGGATTGCGCGGCATGCGGCATGTTCGTCAAATTCTGACACAGCTCCACACACTCGTGATTCCGCTTGAGTTCGCGTTGGGATCGGCACACCAAGCGTTCGATGCTGACGGGGACCTCAAAGACGAGAAGTCTGCGGACATTGCATCGAGTGTCGGATTTGAGACCGTTCGGGTGTGTTCGAAGCTTAAATAATCTGTCCGTTGCACATGACGAGATCGACATGGGAGCCGCCGAACTCATAGCCGAGTTGGCGTTCGTCGGTGTGCCTGAGCATGATCAGGTCCGCTCGTTTGCCCGCTTGAAGCGTGCCCGAATCGGTGTACCCGAGCAGGTGCGCCGCGTTGATGGTGGATGCGGTGATGGCTTCAGCCGCGGTGATTCCAAGATTCCGGACCGCGAGGGCGATGCTCATTGGCATCGAGAGGCACGGTGCGGAACCGGGGTTGGCGTTGGTTGCGATGACCAGTGAGCCGTTGGCGTCGATGAATGATCGGCCATCAGCATAACGGCTATCCACATGGAATCCGGAGCAGGGGAGCATCACGCCCATGGTGTTCGATTGGGCGAGGTGCTTGAGTGATTCGGGTGTGGTGGCTTCGAGGTGATCGACACTCAACGCGCCGAGATTGACCGCTTCTTCGAGCATTCCCAGCGCGTTGAACTGGTCGGCGTGGATTCGGAGTGGATGACCGAGTTCTTTCGCGGCTTTGAACAAACGCACAGTCTCGTCCACACTCCACGCGCCTTCTTCGGTGTACGCGTCGATCGTGATTCCCGGGTAGCGTTCGTGGACGGCTGGGAGGGTTTCATTGATGGTTTGATCGACGAAGTTGGGGGTTTCAGGGGCCTTGGCGTGACCGATGCACGCGGTGGGGGAGACCCTGCCGGGCCATTGTTTGGAGGCGGCGGCGATCGCGTCGAGCATTTTGAGTTCGTCTGTGGTCGTGAGTCCGTACCCAGATTTGATCTCGCATGCGGTGGTGCCCTCTTTGAGCATCGCGTTGAGGCGGGTGAGCAGATCGTGGGTCAGTTCTTCGATGCTTGCGTTGCGGACTGCGCGTACGGTGGACATGATACCGCCGCCGGCTTTGAGGATTTCGAGGTAGGTTGCGCCGCGCTGTTTGCGTTCCCATTCATCAAGTCGGTCGCCAGCCCAGCATGCGTGGGTGTGCGCGTCGATGAATGCTGGCATGACGACCCGACCGCGAGCGTTGATGACTTTGGCATCTGGGGCGTCAATGCTGGATTTGCTGACCGCCGAGATGGTTCCATCCTGAATCAGGATAGTGCAATTTTGGATTGGAGCGAGGTTCGACATTGCTGAGCCACGCCGTGGGAGATCACCTTCGGCCATGGTCAGGATTCGGGCGTTGGTGATGAGGATCGGCTCAATCATGAAGAACGCTCCGAGAAGCCTTGCAAGAAAGTCAGGAACATCCGAGCGGCGAGTCGGGCGGTGCGGTTGCTTTGGTCGTGGGGGGGGGACAGTTCCATGATGTCAAAGCAGCGGACATCGGGGTTGGCTCCAGCGGAATGTACCCAGCGGGCGATGTCTGCTGGGGTTGCTCCAGCAGGGTTCATCGCGCTCACACCGGGTGCGTAGCTTGCATCGAAGACATCAAGGTCCAGTGACACGAATGTATCGACTTTGGGCCACGGATCGGATGGGAGGGTGGTGGTGTCGATCCGTCCGCCGTGTGCTTGGAACCATTCAACATGTTCGGCACTGTTGCTCATCGTGTCGAAGCCGTGGATGCGGAGTGCGTTGGCGGCTTTGGTTTCGATGAGTCTCCGGAAGGGCATTCCTGATCCGTCGGTTTCGCGGACATCAAGGTGGGGATCGAAGTAGACCCCGTTCATGGGACCGAACTTATTGGCAACAGCTCGGACGAAGGGGAAGGTCAAGTCGTGTCCGCCTCCGATGGCGATGGGGAAGAGATTCAGTTCCAGCAATGATTCGACCGCTTCGGTGATCCGGTCGTGCGTCGCGTGGAGATCACCTGGGATGACCTCGACATCTCCCGCATCGAAGATCGTCGGCCAGTTCCAGTCTGCGGGATTGGCAACGCCCATCGCCGCGAGTGATGCTCGGAACGCAGACGGACCATCTTTGGCGCCGGGACGACCGTTGTTGAGGGAGACTCCGGTGTCATCCGGGAGGCCGATGAGTGCGATCTGGCAGCCGTCGGGTTTGGACCTGATGCGTGAGGCGAACTTGGTCTCGGGGATGTCCGGATTCCAATGGATTGGGGTGAGGTGAGGGCGTGACATACCAGTAAGTGTATCGGTTGGTTGATAGACTGTGGCATGGGCCGAGTATTTCTGACAGCACATTGGCGGGACCTGATTATTGCGAGCTATGCAGTTGATCCGGCGAAACTGATGCCTCGGCTCCCGCCCGGGCTTGAACTGGACCTGTTTGAGGGGCAAGCGGTGTGCAGTCTCGTGGGGTTCCGGTTTGAAAGCACGCGAGTACTGGGGATGAGGTGGCCCGGATATGGGGATTTTCCGGAGATTAACCTTCGGTTTTATGTCCGTGAAGTGGAAGGGGATCGACGCGGGGTGGTCTTTGTTCGTGAACTCGTGAAACATCGGGTGGTCGCGGGGATCGCTCGGGGGATTTACAACGAGCCGTATGTTTGTGCGAGGATTGGGGATCGGGTAGAGGAGATCGATGCGATGCGCCGGGTTGAATACACCTTTCGGTATGGTGGCGGTGACGGGACGATGCGCGTCGAGGCGGACTCCATTCCAAGCATCCCAATCGAAGAATCCACCGAGCATTGGTTCAAGGAACACCAGTGGGGCTATGGAGTGACACGGCGCGGGCGATCGCTTCGCTACGAGGTCCAGCACCCGTACTGGGCGTGCTACCCAGTCCGCTCATCAGTCATCGATGTCGATTGGGGACGGATCTACGGCACAGAATGGGCATCGATGCAATACGCAACACCCCTGAGCGTGGTGCTCGCTGAAGGATCTGAGATTAAGGTCTTCGGGGCACAGTCGATCTAGCTTATTGCATTGGGATATCGACGCCTTGGTCTTTGCCGCATCGGATCGCTTCTTCGTATCCCGCGTCGGCATGGCGGAAGATGCCCATCATCGGGTCGTTCTTGAGGACGCGGGCGAGTCGGTCCGCGGCTTCGGGGGTGCCGTCGGCGACGATGACTTGACCGGCGTGCTGGGAGAATCCGATGCCGACCCCGCCGCCGTGGTGGAAGCTGACCCAGCTTGCTCCGGATGCGATGTTGGCGGCGAAGTTGAGGAGTGGCCAATCGGAGACGGCGTCGGTGCCGTCTTTCATGGATTCGGTTTCGCGGTTTGGGGATGCGACGGAGCCGCAGTCAAGGTGGTCGCGGCCGATGACGATCGGAGCGGAGACGGCTCCCGATTGGACCATGTTGTTGAACAGCAGTCCCGCTTTGTCACGCTCTCCGAGTCCGAACCAGCAGATTCGGCATGGGAGTCCTTGGAACGCGAATCTTGGTTCGCAGTTTGCGAAGTCTTGTTTGAGCAACGCTTCAGGATTCTTGTGGCAGCCGAGGATCCATTGGTGGAGTCGTTCGTTGTATCCGCCGTCTTCCTTTGGGAAGAGTTGGAGGATGGCGTAGTCTGTTTTGTAGATGTCGATCGGGTCGCCGGAGAGTGCACACCAGCGGAACGGTCCGCGTCCGAGACAGAACTGTGGACGGATGTATGCTGGAACAAATCCGGGGAATGCGAAGGCTTCTTTGAAACCTTGGTCGAACGCGCGTTGGCGGATGTTGTTGCCGTAGTCAAAGGTGATTGAGCCGAGTTTCTGCAGTGCGACCATCGCTTCGACATGGCGACGCATGGAGGCGAGCGCGAGCTTCTGATAGTCCGCGGCGTTTGCTTCGCGTGCTTCGATGGATTGCTCGTAGGTGTACTCGATCGGGCAGTATCCCTGCAAGGGATCGTGGGCGCTGGTTTGGTCGGTAAGAGTGTCGGGGATGATGTTGCGTTCGATCATGCGTTCGAGAAGTGTGATCGCATTGCCGGGCCAACCGACGGAGATTGCAGATTTTTGGGCTTTGAGTTCGACCGCTCGATCAATGGCGGCGTCGAGGTCTTCGACGAGTTCGTCGAGGTATGCGTCGTCGAGGCGGCGTTTGAGTCTTGATGGATCAACATCAGCGATGAGGCAGGTCCCGCCGTTGAGGGTGATGGAGAGGGGTTGGGCACCACCCATCCCGCCGCATCCACCGGTGACATTGAGGGTGCCTGCGAGGGTGCCTCCGAAGTTCATACGGGCGCATTCTGCGTAGGTTTCGAAGGTGCCTTGGAGGATGCCTTGGGTTCCGATGTAGATCCATGATCCCGCGGTCATCTGGCCGTACATCATGAGACCTTTGGAGGCGAGATCGTCGAAGTGTTCCTGCGTTGCCCAGTGTGGGACGAGGTTGGAGTTGGCGATCATCACGCGCGGGGCGTTCTCGTGGGTCTGGATGACACCGACGGGTTTGCCTGATTGGACGAGGAGTGTTTCGTCGGGTTTGAGTCTTTGGAGGGTTTCGATGATTGCGTCGTACGCTTCCCACGATCGGGCGGCTTGTCCGCGTCCGCCATAGACGATGAGGGACTCGGGATGCTCAGCGACTTCCGGATCGAGGTTGTTCATCAGCATCCGCATCGCGGCTTCGGTTTGCCATGTCGAGCAAGTGAGCTTCGAACCGCGCGGGGCGCGGATGGTTCGGTTTTGTGGTGCGGGGATCAGTGAAGATGCTTGGATCGTGCTCATGGTGGGTCTCGTCTTTGGTCTTCAATAGTAAGGATCAGAGCGTGAACTTGAACTGATCGGCGCGGATCAGGTGCTCGATCGCGGCGATGTCCGGTGCTGGGGAGCGGTCTTCGGTCAATGGTGGCGCCACGGTTCGGATGACTTCGATCGCTGATTCAACACGGTCGCCCGATCGATGTGGTCGATGGGCTTCGATTCCCTCGGCAGAACACAGCAGTTCCGCAGCGATCACTGATCGCGCGAGCTTGACCGCACGCGCGGCTTTGGCGGCGCTGCGTGGGCCGAAGGAGTTGTAATCCTCCATCCCGGCGCAGGTTGAGAGGTTGACCACGCTTGATGGGTTCGCCAATCCGACGAGTTCGTTGCAGACTGAGGCTGCGGCGTATTGGACGATCATGAATCCCGACATCACGCCCGGCTTGGGACTCATGAACGCTCGGAGGTTGGATTCAGGATCGAAGACGGACAGGATGTGGTACATCCGGCGTTCTGCGATTCCTGCGAGATGGGCGATCCCGATCGCGAGGGTGTCGAGTGGGATTGCGACGGGCATGCCGTGGAAGCAACCGGCGGAGACGATGTCGGGAACATCTGAATCTGTTTCGAATATCAGGGGATTGTCGGTGACCGCGCCGAGCTCGAAGTTGAGACTTGCTTGGCAGGACCTGAACGAGTCGAGCACTGAACCAAGCACCAACGGGGCGCAGCGGAACGAGTACGGGTCTTGGACTCGGGGATCGTTCTCGGCATGCGAGGTGACGATGGTGCTCCCTGCGAGCAATGCACGCATGGTGGACGCGACTTCCGCGGCACCGGGTTGGTTCCGAGCGACATAGACGCGCTGATCGAGGTATCCATGCGAAGCACGCGCGGCGTCGATGGACATCGCGTTGGCGATGAGCGCGGCGTCGACCAGTTGAACCAGGTCCTGCTCGATGAGCGCGAATCGGGCGGTCATGAGGTGGGTGCCGTTGATGAGGGCGAGGCCTTCTTTGGCTTGGAGCGTCAGTGGCTGGAGGTTTGCGAGGGCGAGTGCTTCGATTCCGGGTTTGATGGTGCCGTTGAGGATCGCGTGTCCCTCGCCGATCATCACTTCCGCGATGTGGGCGAGCGGGGCGAGGTCACCTGAGGCACCGACTGAACCGAGTTCTGGGACGACTGGTGTGATTCCTGCGTTGAGCATGGCGAGGATTTGGGTGACGACCTCGACGCGGACACCGGATCGGGCGCGCGAGAGGGAGCATGCGAGGACGAACATCATGCCTCGGACGACTTCTGATTCGAGCGGGTCCCCGATGCCTGCGGAATGGGATCGGATGAGGTTGCGTTGGAGATTTTCGAGATCGTTGTGTTCGATGCTTTTGTTGGCGAGTGATCCGAACCCGGTGTTGATGCCGTAGTGGGGAAGTCCGTCGTCGAGGACGGATTCGAGACCCGCTCGGCACTGGGCGATTTGGGACTGAGAAGCGTCGGAGAGTTGGACTTGGGCTCCGTTGCGGGCAACGGAAACGACCATCGCGGGGGTCAGGGTGAAGTCCGGGGTGATCGTGATCGTGTCCATGCTTGATTGTGGGCACCCAATGCGGGTTCGTCCAGTCTGGGACCTATATCATGGGATATGAACTTCCATTTACTCCCTGAACGATTCCAGACGGCCAATCGCGTGCTGATGATCCGACCGCTCTCGTTTGGGTATCACACGCAAGCGGCTCAAAGCAATGCATTTATGAACGAGCCGAGCGGGGATGAAGTGAAAGTGGCTCTTGATGCGCAAGCGGAGTTTGATGGGCTGGTCGATGCGCTTCGGGATGCCGGGGTTGAAGTGGTGGTCTATCAGGACGAGCGGGGGCTGCCTGACTGTGTGTTTCCGAACAACTGGATGAGCTGGCATTCCCCGGCGGAGGGTGGTTCGGTGGTCATCACCTACCCGATGTGCGATGAGCTGAGAAGGGCAGAGCGATCGGTGGAAGTGCTGGATGTGCTGTCTTCTGGAGTTGCTGAGGTCGGGCACCTGGATCTGAGCGGACTTGAAGATGATGGCGAAATCCTTGAGGGCACCGGATCGTTGGTTTTGGATCGGGTACAGGGGATCGCGTATGGGTGTGTGTCGCCTCGGACCACACAGGCGGCGGTGGAGGCGTGGTGTGATGAGACGGGTTATGACGCGGTCGTCTTCGAAGCATTGGATCGGAATGGCGATCAAATTTACCACACGAATGTCTTGATGAGTGTTGGGAGCCGAGTTTCGGTGGTCTGTACGGCTGCGATCGCTGATGACGAGGATCGGGAGCGGGTGCTTGCTGCTTTGCGGGGTGGGGGGCGACAGGTCATTGAGATCAGTTTGGATCAGATGGAGTCATTCTGTGGCAATATTCTCGAACTTGCGGATGCCGAGGGGGGAGCGGTCTTTGCGATGTCGTCGAGGGCTTACGACGCGTTTACGGTTGAACAGCAAGAGCGATTGAAGGCGCTTGGAACGATTGTCCATGCTCCGATTCCAACCATTGAGATTGTCGGGGGCGGGAGCGTCCGGTGCATGATTGCGGAGGTTGGGCGAATCTGAACTTACCTCGGCGGCGGTTTGAGGGTGTTTCGGGCCCGTTTCATGTTCAAGCTGCATCATTATGGGATCAGGTCGGTATTATCAATCCCCGCTGATGCTCTGTGCTTGGTGGGATTCCCTTATGGAAACGCTTCACAGACTCAGGAGGAAGCATGCGGACAGCATTACTTACCACAGGTGCCATTCTGGTGACATCGTCGATGGCGATCGCTCAGCAGGTTGAACCGATCGAATACACCCTCGACAACGGGATGCACTTCTTACTCATGCCTCGCGATGAGCAGCCCAACATCATCACGGCGGGCTGGATCAGCCCGGTCGGATCGGTCAATGAACGCCCCGGAATCACTGGCGTCTCCCACTTGCTCGAACACTTGCTATTCAAAGGGACCGATCACATCGGGACCTCCGATGCGGAAGCGGACCTCGATTTTCGGAACCAGTTGACCGAAATCCGTGAAGAGATGCGTGCATACACGCTCGATACGCAGTACAAGCGGTTCTACCGCGGCGAGATCGAGAACCCTTGGGATCCGGCAAACGACACGGACGAGCTCCGTGCGATGCGTGCCCAGATGACCGCGCTCCAAGACGAGCAAGGCAAGATCACGATCAAGAACGAGTTCGACAAGGTATACACCGGCAATGGTGGGTCTGGGATGAACGCGGGCACCTCGAACGACTTCACCATTTTCTACATCGATATCCCATCCAATAAGCTGGAACTCTGGTCGTGGATGGAATCGGACCGGTTGAACAACCCTTCGCTTCGTGAACTTGATGCGGAGCGGTTTGTGGTGATTGAAGAACGCCGTCAACGGCTCGAAGCAACCGCGACGGGCATGCTTGACGAACAGTTTGACTCGATGTTCTGGGTCGCATCGCCATACAACTTTCCGGTCATCGGCTGGATGAGTGACCTGATGGGGTACACGGAAGCCGAAATCCGTGAGTACTTCGAGACCTACTACCAACCAGCAAACCTCACCGGCGTTATCGTTGGTGACTTTGAAGTGGATGAAGCGAAACAACTGATCGATTCGTACTTCGGTCGTCTGGAGAACAAGCGTGCCGGACCATCGCCATTGGTGACCCACTCGGTTCCGCTGCTTGGTGAACTCCGGTTCACTGGAGAATGCGACTGTCAGGATCAGGTTGAGGTCCGTTACCGCTCGGTGCCCTTCGGGCATCCCGACGAGGCGACTCTTGATGTGATCTCCGACCTGCTTAACGGTCGAACCGGTCGTTTGTACAAGACGATCGTCGAGGACAAGGAAATCGCGGCATCCGCCCGTGCTGGACATCAGGCGCAGCACTATGCGGGTTCATTCTCGTTCACAGCGACCCCGAAGGGTGACGCGACGCTCGAAGAACTCGAACTCGCGTGGCTCGAGCAGATCGATCTGCTCAAGACCGAGTTGGTTTCTGAGCGTGAGCTTCAGAAGATCAAGAACCAAGCCGCGGCGGATACTTTCCGTGGACTTGAGGACAACTCATCGTTGTTCTTCCAACTCGCGATCACGCAAGCGTACGGCAGCTATGAGTACCTCAATGAAATGCCTCGCGCGATCCAAGCGGTGACGGCTGAAGATATTCAGCGCGTTGCCAAGAAGTACTTCAGCAACAGTGCTCGCGCGGTGTCGATGTACACGCGCAAGGACAACGGCGAGGTCAAGCTGATTACGCTTGATGATGTCAAGGCCTCTCTTCCTGAAGAAATGGTCGGGATGGTCATGCCTCAGATCGAATCGGAGCTTGCTGCTATGTCGGCGTTGAATGCTGACCAGCTTCGCGAGGGGATTGAGGAGATTGAGTCTCAGAAAGAGATGATCCCGCCTCAGATGAAGAAGTTGATGGATTACTTGCAGCAAGAACTCCGTATCCGTTTGGAAGCTCTCGAGAGCGATGGGGCTGATGCCTCGGAAGGTGGTGACGAATGAATCGCGTACTGACAACAACCCTTATCGCGGCGGCAGTCTCCGCATCGTCGATCAGCTTTGCATCGGATATTCCTTCGCATCCATCGGATATCCAGTTCCAGGAGTTGGAGTTCACCCCGCCGGTTGCTTCTGATTATCGTCATGAGCTTTCCAACGGCGTGCCAGTGTTTATTGCTGAGTCCCACGAGTTCCCACTGGTGACCATCCGGTTCAGTTTCCGTGGCGGTGAGTACATGGTTCCCGCTGACAAGGCAGGGCTTGCAGGTCTGACCGGCGCGATGATGCGTTCGGGCGGTATTGCTTCGATGGGGCCGGACAAGCTTGATGAGGAGTTTGATTTCCTCGCGGCTGATGTCTCGGCGAGTATCGGTGACACCACCGCTGGCGCATCGATCAACTGTCTTAAGAGCACGCTTGATGACGGGTTCGACCTGTTCTTGGAGATGCTGCAAAGCCCTCGTTTTGATGCCAAACGCTTCGAGATCCGTCGTGACCAGATTCTTGAGTCGTTTGAATCACGCAACGATGCGGGTGTCCAGATCGCGATCCGCGAGCTTGGGTACCTGATGTGGGGCGATGAGCATTTCGAAGGTCGCCAGGCGACACGCCAGTCCATCGAATCGATCACGATCGAGGATATGAAGGCGTTGCATGCAAAGATCTTCCATCCCGGGAACCTGATGATCGCGGTCACGGGCGATGTTGATCCGGACAAAATTCTGTCGTTCCTTGAAACCAAGCTCAGCGATTGGTCTATCGGCGAAGTTTCACCTGAGATTCCACAGCCCAACCAGAGCTATGAGCCGGGTGTGTACTACTACGAGAAGGATCAGCCTCAGGTGCAGGTATTGATTGCGAATCGTGGCATCGAGCGGGACAACCCGGACGCGATTGATGTGGAAGTGATGAACCAGATTCTTGGTGGATCTGGATTTACGAGCCGTATTACCAATACCGTTCGTACACAGGAAGGGCTCGCGTACACCGCGGGTTCCGTGTTCTCGAACCGTGTTGAATACCCCGGCATGTTTATGTCGTACTTCTTCACCAAAACACCGACGACCGCGCTGGCGACCCGTTTGGTGTTCGGAGAGATCGACAAGATTCAGACCGAAGAAGCGACCACCGAAGAGATCGAGATCATCCAGAACTCGCTCATCGAGACCTTCCCACGCAACTTTGAATCCAAGAGTGCGATGATGGGGCTGTTCATGAACGACGAGCGGACCGGTCGTCCAGCGGATTACTGGCAGACCTACCGCGACAAGGTCCGTTCAGTCTCGGCATCGGATGTTCAGGAAGCGGCCCTTGAGTACCTCAACCCTGAGCAAGCGGTCATCATGGTCGTTGGACCGGTTGAAGAGATCAAAGCTGGGAATGCGGGATCTGAAGCTGATCAGAACCGCGTCTCAACAATGGCGGAGTTCTTTGAGGGGCGATCGACGATTCTCCCTCAGCGTGATCCGGAAACTCTGAAACCGGTGAAGTCTAAGTAAAAAACTGAACCATTCGTGATACACATCTGGTATATTCAAGGCCCACCCATTTCTTTGGGTGGGCCTTTCTTGTTTCAATAGCCCCCAGAACCACCACGACGAGGAGATGAGTGTGAAAACAAAGATGAAAGCAATGTGTTTGCTTGCCGGTATGGCGAGCGGGTTTGCGGGAGCTTCGGAGATTGGGACGCATCCGGGGTTGATCCAGTATCCATCGCTTTCTCCGGATGGGAAGACGGTTGTGTTCTCCGCGGCAGGCGATCTCTGGGCGATCAACAGTGGTGGCGGGGTGGCAACGCGATTGACGGCCCATCCCGCGATTGAGGGGCGTGCGAAGTTTGATGCGGATGGTTCTCGTCTCGCGTTTGAATCCAACCGTGGTGGGGCGGACAACATTTATCTGGCACAGGTTTCAGGCAACGGGAACTCGATGAGTTTGTCGAACATTGATCGGGTGACGACTTCGGATCGAGCACAATGGCTCGGCGGATTCAGTGCCGATGGTCAGTCGGTGATGTTCTCGGCGTATCTCTATCCGGAAATCTATCGCCAACCCAAGATGTATTCCGCGCCGATCGATGGTGGTGCGGTCACAGAGTTGACCAGCGCGTTTGGGCGGGCGCCGACACTGAGCAACGCGGATGATTCAATCTACTTCATCCGTGGGTATTACTATCCGCACCGAGTGGCGTATCGAGGGTCTGGCAACTTGGATATCTGGAAGCTTTCATCGAGCGACGGTGAGTTCACACAGATGACGGGGTTCGATGGCAACGACATGGATCCGTGTCCGCTCCCCGATGGTTCGATGCTGTACATCTCATCCAAGGATGGGCAGTACAATTTGTACCGGATGAATGCGAACAAGAGCGATGAGAAGGGGAGGAACTCAGGGAAGCAACTGACTTCCTTTGCGCCGACTGGGCAAGAGCAGACGATCATGGGTGGCGTGCGAGACTTGACGGTCTCTCAGGATGGTTCACTCGCGGCTTTTGTCGTCGTCAACACGCTCTATACCTTGGATCTGAATGATCGAAATGCGCAACCTGTCGCTGTGGATTTCACGATGGGGACGGATACGGATCGGGATTCGTTGAAGGGGATGGATGTCGCTCGCAAGGTTTCTGAGAGTGTGATGCATCCGTCTGGGAAAGCGATCGCCGTTGTTGCTCGCAATGAACTGTTTGTTCGTTCGACCGAGGAGGAGTACCCGAGCCGACGGATTACGGATACGCCTGTTCGTGAACGGGATATCGCGTGGTCTCCCGATGGGGAGGTCCTGTACTTCACTGCGGACGATGATGAATCGATGGGGTCGATCTATACGGCTCGGGTCTCGCTGAGCAGCGAGGATTTGAAGCCGGAGGAGGTTGAAGAACCTGAGAAGGTAGACGAAGAGAATGCTGAGGACGAAACCGCAGCGGAGTCTGATGTGAGCGATGAAGATTCGGGCGATTCAGAAGCGAAGGACTCCGAGGGCTCAGATGAAGAAGATGGTGATGATGAAGCGGAACCGGAGAAAGAGGCCATTGATCACGCGGCTCGCTGGGCTGGTGCGCTCCGGTTTGAGATCACGCCTGTTGTTGCTGGAGAACCGCTCGCGTATCGGCCAACTCCATCTCCGGATGGAAAGAAGTTGATGTACCTGCGTGATCGCGGGGATGTGGTGATCATGGATATTGAGAGCGGGACGACTCGTGTGATCCTTGAATCATGGTCTGGTCCTGAGGTGTTGTGGGCCTCGGATTCTGTGCATGTGGTGTATTCGGATAGCGATCTGAACTTCAACGCGGACATTTATCTGCTTGATACCCGGGTTGGTGAAGATGGCTCGACGAGCAAGCCAATCAATCTCACGCGTCACCCGGACTTGGATCATTCGCCCCAGCTTTCTGCGGATGGGAAGGTTCTGACATTCTTATCTGATCGCGGCGGGAACAACTGGGAATGGGATGTCTATGCGATCAATCTGGATCGCAGTCTCGATGGGATGCGGAAGTATGAGCTTGATGCCTACTACAAGGGGGCGGTCAAAGCGGTGAAGAAGCTTGAGCCGTTGGATGTGAATGATCCGGTTGAGATCGAGCCGTTCGAGTTTGACACGAGCGACGCATACATGCGCGTTCGTCGGCTGACTTCAACACCTGAATCCGAGAATAATCTTGCGATGTCCCCGGCGGGCGACCGGATCGCGTTCAGTGCCGATGGTGCGTTTGTGTCGGTGGATCAATATGGTAAAGAACGGAAGACTATTCAATCGGGCTCTGTTTCAGATGCTCGCGTTTCGATCGATGGAAAGACCGTCTCGTTCATCAATGGCGGGGTTGCCAAGAGTGCGGGGATGACTGGTGGAGATGTGACGACCTATGACATCGACGGCAGCATCCAAGTGGACACGATGGCGGAACTCGCTCAGAAGTTTGAGGAGACCGCTTCTGCATTCGGGATGTCGTTCTATCACCCGACGCTCAAGGGCCTCGACTGGGATGGCATCACGGAACAGTACCGGACACTGGCGATGCAGACGCGTACGAACGAAGCGTTCCAGCGTGTGATGGCGCTGATGTTTGGAGAGGTGAATGGTTCGCATACCGGTATCTGGGGCGGGGATGGCTTCAGTGCACCATCACCGGCAAATGGTTACCTCGGGATCGATACGACCCCCGTATCCAACGGGTACCGGGTTGATCGTGTGTACACGCAAGGCAGCGTTGATCGAATGAACGATGGGATCCAAGTTGGTGATGTGATTGTTGCGATCGGAGAGAAACGGCTGGATGATCCATCGCGTAATGATCTCCATGCTTCGATGGCTGGGATGAGCAATGTGGAAGTGCTTGTTGAGTACCTCTCTTCGGATGCGGAGACCGGCGAAACTGTGACCAAGTATGGCATGGTGACTCCACAGAGCTATGGGAGCAACTCGGTTGTGCGGTACTCGCAAGAAGTAATTGACCGGCAGACCGAGGTGGACGAGCTGTCCGAGGGAAAGCTTGGGTACCTGCATATCCGTTCGATGGGTGAAGCTTCTGTGCGTGACTTTGAGCGTGATCTCTTTGCGGCTGCTGAGGGCAAGGACGGACTCATCATTGATGTCCGTGACAATGGTGGGGGATGGACGACCGACATCCTCCTCGCATCGCTCACGGCTCCAACCCACGCGTACACCATCCCGCGCGGTGCGAATCCTGATGATGTGCGGCCGGATTCCTATCCTCGTGATCGCCGATTGATTTACCCGTATTCGCGTCCGATTGTCGTGCTGATTAACGAGAACTCATTCTCGAACGCGGAGATCTTCGCCCACTCGATCCGGACCGCAAAGCGTGGTCGGCTCATTGGCACAACGACCTTCGGCGGTGTGATTTCGACGGGATCATTCTCATTGATCGATGGCACTACCGTCCGGCGTCCGTTCCGTGGCTGGTACCTTCCCGACGGGACCGACATGGATAACAACGGGGCTGAGCCCGATGTCGTTGTCAAGCAGACACCGACCGATGAGGCTGCTGGGGAAGACCCACAGCTTGAAGCAGCGGTGAAGGATTTACTCAAGACGATCAAGTAATCATCAACTCGACGCACTCCATGTAAAAGCCCCGCGATGTATATCGCGGGGCTTTGCATTGTCTTCGATGAACGCTTTACTTGTCGGCTTCTTCGAGTCCGACCTTGGTGCGGACTGGAGGATTCGGACGCTTGGGTGGGTGGTAGCCGTTGGTCTTGATCTCGTTGAGGAGATACTCGACACCGGCGTCCAACTGCGGATCGGAGCCATCGACCATCTTGGATGGATCGGCGATGACTTCGATGTCCGGATCAACGCCGTGGCCTTCGATGCCCCAGGTGCCGTCGAGTTCGTAGAACCCGAAGTTCGGGACGGTCGTGGAACCGCCGTCGATCAGCGGTGGGACTCCGGAGATTCCGACCAAACCACCCCAGGTCCGGGTCCCGATGAGGGCTCCGAGTTTGTGGTGCTTGAAGAGCCATGGGAACATGTCACCGCCGGAGCCGGCGTTGCCGTTGATTAGCATCGCCTTGGGTCCCTGGTGCGAATCGTACGGCCATGGCCAGTCCTTGCCGTCCCTGCGGTACCAGTAGTTGGTGCGTGGACGGTTGAGGAGTTCGATGAAGCGGTTGGGGATTTGCCCGCCGCCGTTCCAGCGTTCGTCGATCATGAGGGCTTCTTTGCCTGCTTGGCCGTAGAACTGGCGGAACAACTCGTTCTGGCCTTGCACGCCGGTGTTGGGAACATAGATGTACCCAATCTTGCCGTCCGAAGCTTTCTCAACATACAAACGGTTCTGCTCGATCCAGTTCCGGTAGCGGAGGTTCATTTCCGATCCCATAGGTTCGACCGTTACGGTGCGTTCGTTGAGTACTTCTTCGTCTTCATCGTTGGTGTCCGCTGAAACAAGGGTGAGGTTGGTTTCCTCACCGGCCATGCCGATAAACGCGGCCCACGGATCGATCTTGGTGTTGACCGCGAGACCGTTGACATGGGTGATGATGTCTCCTTCGCTGACATCAAGTCCATACGCATTGAGTGGGTTGCGAGCGTCTGAATCCCATGCGGCACCTTCGTAGATGGTGTCGATCCGGAATCCGGTGTACTCGGTGCCTTCGATGGTTTCGGTCGCGACCGAGAAATCGACGCCGAGCATGCCGACATTGGTGTAGGGTTGGCTTTCGAGGTCGCCACCGCCGTAGTAGGAGTGGCCGACATTGAGTTCGCCAATCAGTTCACCGATGATGTAGCTGACATCTTCGCGTGATACGGCGTCTTCGACCATTGGGAGGTAGTGCGCGAGGACCGCGTCCCAGTCGACGCCGTGCATGTTCTCGACATAGAAGAAGTCGCGTTGACGGCGCCACGCATCGGTGACGAGTTCTCGCCATTCTTCCTTGAGATCAACCGTTTTCATGAGTTTCGCGTCGATGCCGCTGATGGATTGACCAGCGGATGCATCCGCAAACCCAAAGCCCATCGGTGTTGCGGCGATGATCTTCTTGCCATCAGCGGAGATGGAGAATCCCATGCAGACGGGGAGGACCGTCTTCTCCGATGGTTCATCTGCGGTGATGTCATAGAGCTTGAGTGAGGGAGCATCGCCTGAGACCCTGAGGTACATCAGATTGCCCTTGTCATTCGATGCAAGGTTCCCAAAGTTGCCGGCTGGGACATCGAGTTCAAATCCTCGGCGTTCGAAGTCTTCGAAATCGATCTCGACGACTTCTGCGGCTTCGGTGTCTGATTGGCCGTGCTCTTTGATTTCTTCTTCGGTGATTTCAGAAGAAACACGCTCGGCTGACCACTTGGCAGAGAACCCCATTGCTGGGATTTCGAGTGTGCCGGTCATGGTGTCGCCATCCAACTGGCCTTTCTGGATCATCTTCAGGCCACTCTCTTCAGACTCGGAGTAGAACTCCATGGTCTCTTCGTCGAACTTGACGACATCGCCGAGATCGTCGGTTTCACCCATCGACTCGGATTGCCCCATGATATTGCCATCGTCGTCGATGATGAAGAGCAGTTTGAAAGTCACTTCGTCCATCGGCGCACCGAGTGCCGCCATGCCTTTGACGCTGCCTTCCCACTTGCCCCACAATGGATGCTCGGTGTTGTAGCCTTCCAGGTATGCCGGGGTTTCGCTGTCGGAATCCTTAACTTCATCGGCTTTGTCCCCGTCCTGATCTTCGGCATCAGTTCCCTCTGCTTCATCTTCGGTGTCTTTCTCGTCCACCCAGGTTTCTTCATCGGATTTGAGGAGGTGCTTGTTCTCAATCTCGTCGTTCAGAGGGACTGCGATGATCCGCCCTGTTTCTGCGTAGATGAAGGTCGAGCCAACATCCTCGTATTGCGGGGAAGAGAAGTTTCGATTCGAGGTGTAATAGAGGTAGTCGCCCTTCGATGAAAAACAAGGGTTTCCGTCGGCAAAAAACCCAGTGGTTACCTGTTGCTTCTCACCAGTCTCGGTGTTGTAAATCCAGATGGCGGCCAATGGGGAATCGTCGGAACTGCGATCAAACGCGATCCATTTCGAGTCGTTGGACCATGAGACATTGGCTTGGTTTGCCCAAGGATCTTTGTCGACCTCGGTGACATCGCCGCTCTCGACATCGATGAGTTTCATCGCGCCTGCTTTGTCCATAACGAGCAGTGATTTGGAATCTGGTGCCCAGCTTGAGTTCATCCAGAAGGTCTGGTTGCCTTTGGTCAGCTGTCGGGTTTCGCCTTTGCCATCGGATTGTGTGATGTAGACTTCATATTCCCCGCCTTGATCGGAGAAGTACGAGATCCATCGCCCGTCGGGGCTCCATTCAGGACTGCGGTCCGATGCGCCGGATGTGTTGGTGATCTGGCGGACAGGTCCATTCTTCTCCGGGACCGTAAAGATGTCCCCCCGTGCTTCGACCACGGCACGCTTGCCGGTCGAAGAAATACCACCGCTTCCCATGTTTTCGAACGCATTGACACGCTTTGGACGGAGCGTTTCACGCGAACCGGGGACTTCGATTTCAATCGCTTGCGATTTATTGTTCCGGAGATCGAGGAGTTGTATCTTGGAACCGAGCTGGAAGACGATCTCGCCTTTGCCTGTAGAGCCGGGGCCCATGGAAGCGAACTTCACATCGTTGTCTTTGAAGTGGGTGACCTGCTCGTTTGTGTTCTTCTTGGTGTCGTAGCTCCAGACATTGAGTCGGGATTCATCGCCTTGATCGGAGATGTAGTAGACCTTGTCGCCGTTCCACATCGGGGTGGTGTCGGTGCCTTCCCAGTCGGTGATTTTCTTTGATTCGTTTGTTTTGAGATTGAAAATCCAGATGTCGGTTGCGAGACCGCCGCGATATCGTTTCCATGTGCGGAAGTCGCGTGAATCGGTGGTGTACGCGAGCCATTCGCCTGAATCGCTGATCGCGCCTACAGCACCGTATGGGATTGGGAGTTTGGCAGGAATTCCTCCTTGGGGGCTGACCGTGAAGAGATTCTGCTGCGCCGGATTCCCGGCCATTGCATTGTAAGAGAAGAGCAAATCCCCGGTATTGGTCCAGTCGGTCAGACGCTCATTCCCCGGGTGGTGTGTGACGCGGTAGGGGACTCCTCCGGTAATTGGAGCGGTGTAGAGATCGCGGTCACCCTCGTAGTTCCCGATAAACGCGACTGCTGTTCCGTCTGCGTTGAACTTCGGGAAGGTCTCTTGGCCGGGAGGGCTTGCGAGTGGACGGGCGGCACCGCCTTTTTTATCAACGATCCAAAGGTCGTTTGCATAGACAAAGACCACCTCGGTCTTGGAAACATCGGGGAATCGGAACATCCCTGAGTTCGGTGTGTTGTCTTGAGCAAATGATCCTGCCGTGATCATCAACGGCAGCCCACTCGCCAACGCGAGTAAAGAGGTATTTTTCATGGTGCCCCATCTTGGTTGAAGGAATGAGTTTCGAGACGACATGCCTCTGGTATGAGTTGTATGGATTTTTCATCCAAAGGTTTCAAAGGATAAGCTCAAAAACCGACATTTCGAGCGTTGAACAGATGGCCGGCTTGACTTTGTGATTTGATTCGCAATACTACTGATCCTGATTGCGGGGTAGAGCAGTCTGGTAGCTCGTCGGGCTCATAACCCGGAGGTCGTTGGTTCAAATCCAGCCCCCGCTATTACTTAAGTAGTTGCACACGCAACCAACCCACGGTTCACGATGAACACCGCCGAGAGACTCGGGGGTGTTTTTCTTTGTTCTTCGTGTTTCTGCGAGGATTTGGGTAGGGGTGCGAATGGCTGAGTGTCTCTGATATCACGCCGCTCATAACCGAGTATCTCTCAGATTGGAGTTCACACGCTGAAACACGCTGAAACAGGCTGAATGTCTCTGTTCTCGCTGAGAGACTCGCGCCCGGGTTATGAGGGGGTTGTGAGCACTATGGGGACACCTAGGAGATCTATCGGCGGCAAAATGTACCACTGGCGACTGAGGTTATGGCGAGAATGGTGGAGTTTTGACCAATAGATTTGCCCGCGGATCATACCTCATTTGGTGATATGATTTGCATTTGGACAGAGGCTTAGATTCACTGTAGGAACTCTTTCTGCCTTCGTGCTACTTTCATTGCTGCACGCCCACAAAGGCTCATCCTATGGATGATGCACTTGCACAACCTAGAAATGCTGATGGCAACAATTGTACGCTCTGACGTCTATTGTAGGGAGGGTTAGCGATTTGTGATCAGATATTCATAATGCTAAAATATTTACTTGAGGTTTCCGTTACATTTAATTCCATGGATTGTTAGTGGAAGTACTATGAAAGAGCAGATTCTGCAAGCGCCTATTCCCAGTCTTTCAGCCTAAAGCCAAGACTACTCGCATTCTCAGCCACAGCTCTTCGAGTATTCTCGGGTGCCTCCTCCGGAAACCGTGCATCAATCTCGAGCGTCACCCGCACATCCGCCGTTGGATCCGAGGTAAGGATCGCGATAATTTCGTCGGCGATGGTGTTGAGCTTCGACTTGGCGAGAGCGGCGTCGACATCGACCGCACCGCGGAACGAGGTCACGCCCTGCTCGGTAGATCCTGTTGCTGGTGATTGGCCCGGTTGGGTTGCAGTCCCTGGCCCCACAACCTCTGGCGCATTGGATATGGTCTCTGAAGGTGATCCGGTTTGGGTACTCGGTGCCGTGGAGTCTAAACCCGTTGTAGCAGCTTCTTTCGCGGCTAGCTTCGCAGCATAAGCGGCAGCGACCGATGGCTCTATCAGGATCAAGCTTTCGTCGATCGACACCTCGCCAGAACCAAGCTGAAAACCCTCATACTTGTCGCCATCGATGCCGTACGTCGTGCCAAAGAAATCGGCAGAGGACGCGCCCGCTCGGATCGCCTGCTTCAGCACATCATGCGAGCGCAGCCTGGGCAGATACAAATACTTCTGCGAGTCGTCCCAGAAGGTCTTGGCGGTGACCGCAGGGCGATCCCCCTTCCAGTAGTACGACTTCAGTTGTGCCCGCAGATGGATCGGAGCCCATGTGCCAATGACAAGTTCATTCTCGTCGCAGATCCGCTCGATCTCGGGCCCGACTGCGCTGCCGCTTGTGTTCAACGGGAATGCTTCGACATTAGGAGTTGACGCAGCAGGGTCGTCCTGAGACGGACAGAGCAACCAGCGGAAGCATTCGCGGACGATGCGGGGCAGGTGATCCTCGACCGCCTTCGCTTCCTTCTCGGCCTGCCTCTTCTGGGCGAGGTCAATGTTCAGCCGTCCGTCCGTTACATCATCGACGATGCTGCGCCACGCGAGGGCGATGCGGGTTGAGTCGCGGAGACGGCCGAGCGTGTTCTGGTCCGCGGCGACAAAGAGCAGCCGATTCGAACGGTGCCGAGGTTGGCTACCGTGGTTCCGTACGTATTCCAGAACCGCCCTATCCGCCTGTCGTGGATCGTCCTTCAGGTAGGCCTGCTCGGGGTGCAGCACGACAAGCCTGAGCGAGGAGTCGTCGGGCGTATCGCCATGTGGGACGAACACATGAACGCCGTCCACCATGTTTACGGTATTGAACAGTCGCTTGGTGACCTCTTCGATGCGCTTATAGACATCGGTCTTGTCGTCGAAGCGGCGTTTCCGGTCCTCCATCTCGCGGCGGAGGTTCGCCCGAGTGTCGAACCAAAACGTGGTCGAGTCGCTCGTCTTCTCGCCCGAGCTGTTGAGGTAGTGCAGTCGGTCCAGGAGGCGGTTAAGCGCGTCGGAGTAGACCGCGCTCGCTTGGCCGGGCTGTAGGCAACCGAGGAGCACACGATCCCTTGCAACCCCGCGGGTGCCTTGCTTGTTCTTCGGATCGGCCGGCGGCGCGGTGCCAAGGAATAAAGTCCGTGTGACGCGCCGTGCTGCGTTAACTTGGCCAAATCTTGGCTCACGATCTTCAAGTCCTACAGCCTCAGATCGTGTCCCATCGATATCCCGTTCGATGACCGCGTCCCAGCCCGGCGACAGCAGGTAAGTCATCTCGTTGCGCACTTCGCCGTGTGAGAGCGGCAGGCTGCCGGGCATGATCAACAAGTCCTGGTTGTTGTCTTGCCAGAGCTTGCTGATCACCTTGGCCATCAGTTTCAGCACGCCGCGGGTACGCTGGAAGCCATCGATGGTGGACCAGTCTTCGTACAGCCGATCGAACACTTCCGGGTGAATGGGGTACGCCTGGCATAGGCGGTCGAAGTACCGACCCTCCTGCGTTTCGCTGGGCAGCTTCGCCCCCTCGGCGACGTAAGCGTCCGCGAATGCCCGACAAACGGCATCGCGGGACTGACCGTCGTCGATCTGTTCAAACAAACGGCGACGGACAATCTCGAATGCTTCCTCTGTCGCGACTGGTTTCCAGAGAGCCTGTACTCGTCCGAATGTCTTCTCTACGGCTTTGAGTGCTGCTTCGCCGCGGTCGCCGCCAGCTTCAGTTTCAGATTCAGGCAAGCTCGCGAGCATCACTGCTGTCGGAACTTGCTTGACTGCTTCTGTAAGTGACTGCAGGAAGCTGACGTTGCTCCCGTAGGTGCCGCCCGTCAGCGTCTGGTCTTCCTTGAACTGCCGGATGTAGGCCACCAGCTCATCCATCAGGATGACGCACGGGGCGTACGCCTCAAGCAGGTCGCGCAACACCTGCTTGCCCGGAGAGGTGCCGTTCGCATCGGCCTCTTTCACCATGGCCAATCCCTCGGAGCCGCCGAGCTGCCAGGCAAGTTCACCCCAGAGGGTATTGATGGTTGTCTTGTCATGCTTCCACGGCTGGCCCGGAGAGACCGCGGTGCCGTCGATGACGGCGACATTGGCCTTGGGTACATCCATCAGTCCGGCTTGCTCGACTAATGTCGGGATTCCAGGCAGATCGTCGAGTGAGCACTCGCGTTGGGCGAGGTGTAGGACCGCAAGCATGGTGTGCGTTTTGCCGCCGCCGAAGGCGGTTTGGAGTTGGATGACTGGCTCGCCGCCCTTGCCGCTCAGGCGCTGTATCACTTGCGTGAGCAAGAGACGCATACCTTCGGTGATGTAGGTCCGCTCGAAAAACGCGACGGCATCCTGATACTCCTTCGAGGCCTTGCCCGAGTGCACCGCGGTGATGTCCGCCGCAAACTCGGCCTGCTGGAAGTTGCTCTCTCGCACATCCTTGTGGGGGATGGCGATCTCTCTCCATGGCTTCATGATGAGGCCTCCTCAAAATCAAACAGCGACTTCTCTTCTGGCTTGGCGACCTTTGCTGCATTTTGCTCAATTGCACTCCAGCCCGTGACGACTCCGTTATAAGCTCTTGCGTCCTCAGCCCAGCCCTTGCGCTCGCAGAGTGTATAGAGCCGATACGCAAGCTGACGGCACGCTTCGGCTTTGCTTGCAACCGCAGCGAGAACATGCGCAGCACCGCTGTCGCCCTCTGATTGGTACACGCGGATCATGTGGTGCAGCGCTTCCCAGACGGGCAGACGGTTGTCGCTTCGTGGGTCCCAGACAGTGGGGTATTCCTTCCAGCGGAACAGGCGGACATTTCCATGCCCAGATTCGATGACTCCGGCAGCCCGAACGCCGTCCACGCTCGTGCCCTTGGCGCGGGCGAGGGTGTCGGCCTCGCCGAACTTGCCCGCCTCCCAGCTGTGCTGCTCGAACCAGTGCAGGCAGAACTGCGTGTCGGCGTCGAAGTCGTCCTCGGCGAGGAAGCGGTTGATGAGCTGCAGGGCGGTCTTCACGCTCATGGGCGTGCCGTCGGCCTCGAGCACGGCCTCGTACCGGCTGAAGATCGCCATGCCCGGGCCGATGATCGCCTGAGAGAGGTCCACCGGCGCGACCGGCGAATGTAAGCCTTCGCTTTCTCTGGTCATCGCGTCAAGAGCGAGCGGAAGCGTTTCGTTCAGCATGCGGACGAACTGACGACGGGAGATTGAACCAGCTGCCGCATCGCGTGGTCTACACACTAGCACCACTGAAGAAGCTAGTGCATTTGTACCTTGACCAATCATCCGCGACGAATTTTCGGTCCTCAGCGGCCATGTCCCAACGACCGACAAACCCGCGTCCATGACCGCTGCGAGGAAAGTCTCCCAGCCAGCACTATCAGTCAGATTATTCTTTGTCTCAGATTGCTTAAATGCGTAGTAGATAGTAATCGGTGCAGAGGGATGTGCTTGAGTGGCAAGCCTGCGCATCGCAAGCGTCATACCAGCAAGGAAGAAAGCTTCGGCATTTTCTTTGCCCCCATGCCGACCCGGCGTCGCCACCAGTTCTTCAGCCTTGGGCACTGCAATCGTCGCGAGAAGAGAAGGATGCGTATGCCTGAGCGAACGACGAACCCAGACGTAGAAAAAATCCGACAAGTCTGCGTAGCCAATGTTGTCATAATATGGAGGATCGGTCGAAACAAAGCGCCCTTGGGAGTACGCCTGCGACTGAGCATCGCCTTGAGTCGCATGCCCGACTGCACGCGGCGCCACATACTGGAATGACTTCGAAAACGCCTTGTAAAAACCCTCGACGAATACCACCCACGAGCCAGATGACTTAGCGAATACATTTGCTTCGGCAAAGTCCCAAACCATCGGTATCGCCTGACGCCCGAATAGCTGCCGGGGACATTGAGCAATCGGCTCCCAGCGGCAGAGCGTGTTGCCAAGGTCGGCCATCTTGTCCAAACAGAAGGACAGAAGGACACCTACTGCCTCCCCATATGCCCGCGCGCCATTCCCGCCGCTGTCCAGCGTCGTTTCATCGTCTGGTACCCCAGCAGCGGCTGCGTCGCGGCAGATGCGTTCCCGTACCTCGCCAATCAGATCGCTGAAGATCGTCAACGCGACGAGCTGGCGGTCGGTGAAGATGTCTCCGAGATTGTCCATGCCGTACACCGGTGGCTGGAAATTTCGGTGTTTTTTGGGCATTTCGCAGTCTGGGCGCCATGTTGGCTCTGCCGAGAGGGCAATCTGTTCGTGCTGCGTCGTGGGCGGGAGATAGACGCGTCCACGCTTACCTTCGGCGACAATGGCCATCAGCCGCTGCCCCATACGACCAGCTTTGCCTTCCGTGCGGAGGTAGTCGTATGCCATCGGTGCATCGGTCATCAGGCAGCGGAAGCCCTTGCGCTTACCCGCGGAGGTGCCGAGCTTCGCTTCTTCCGGCGGCCTTCCAACCTCCACAGTGAACTCGTAACCGTCTTTGCTGATCACCGGATGGACATACGCCTCCTTGCCCTTCTTGCTCGACAAGATGAAGGTACTCGCCAGCGGCACATCGACATGGTTGAATGCTGGGCTCGGGCTCTTGACCGTTCTCGTCCACAGCCATGCAATGACAGTCAGTTCCTGCCCGACATAATCTTTCAGGTCCGTGCGGTCCTTCGCCATCTCCGCAGTCACCTTCACCTTGGGGTAGAGGTGCCCGATGCGTTTCTCGGCTTCGTCGCGCATCCACTGGCCGTAGCGGCGGACATCCTCGGCCATCCCCGATGCGCCCTTCCATTGCTTGAGCGAAGCGTCGGCCCGGGTGTCCGGATGCACTGGCGCGCGGCCCGCAAACTTCGGCGGGATCTCGATCATCGCCTTGTTGATCAGCACGGCGACGGGGTTCAGGTCGCTGGCGTACGCCTCCAGCCCGAGGCGCTGGGCTTCGAGCGGGATCGCCCCGCCGCCGGCGAACGGGTCGTGGAGCCCGGGCATCTGGTCGGGGTTGAAGAGCTCGGCGGCCTGCGGGTGGTCTTTGTTGAGCTCGCAGGTGATCTTCCAAGAGCGGCGGATCTCGGCCCGGGCGGCTTCGAGCACCACTTCGTTCGTCGTGTTCTCCCACAGCACGAGATCCTCGATGATCTTGAAGAGCCGGGCCCGCTCACGGGTCCATGCGGACTTGTTCTGCGGCTTGGGCTCGGCGCCGGGGTTCTGGGTGCGCCAGAGGTCCTCAGGGTCGTGGACAAGCTGCCCGAAGATGACCGCCCGGGCCGCGGCGAGCGGACGCCTGGCCCACCAGAGGTGCAGCGTGGACGGGTGTCCATGCCGGATGGACTTCTCGCGTTTGCATGCAGCGTTAATCGCGTCAAGCGGGAGGGCGACCTCAATGAGCTTCTTTGGGGAGATGACGGGGTGGTCGGTCATGAGGCGAGGTCCTGCAGGAAGTGACGGATGATGGAGCAAAAAGGCTGGCTCGCCGTTGCATTGAGTTCCTCTTCGATGTACTCCCGGCGATCTTCATCGGAAAGATCCATCAACTCATCGAAAACATCCGGATCCATATTCTTATACCATTGAAGCTGGCGTGCACGCATTGGGCGGAGTCGTCCTCGATGATCAAGATTGAGTACACGAATCGTTTCCCTCGCTCTGCGAGCACGGAGATCGTCATTTGGCCGGACATCGATAACACCTGACTCGCGGAAACAGAAGAAATCGTCAGGTTCATCTACAGTTGGATTCACCAGATCATCTGGATTGTAGGGCCAGCCTTTACTATCTTTATAATGGCCGCAACAATCACCTTTGCCGCAGCTCATCAGCAGATTTTCCCATTCGAAAGTGAGGGTAGGAAAGACTCTCCTTCGGCGGAAGTGTTCGATGTGGCATCCGAGGTCATCGATGGAAGCCTCGCAATAGGCGCATCGCCGACCTTGCATACCTTCGAGACACTCGCGTATCTCCTGCTTGTCCTCTGAGGTCACGGCGTCCCATGCCTGCTCGCCATGTCGAAACCGCCCCAGGCATTCGGGTCGTCTTGCTGTATCTCGGTGCAAGCGGTGCATCAGTCTGCTCCCCCTTGCTTCTGCCGCCGTTTGAATGCGACGAAGCGCTCAAGGCGTCCGCAATCGAGCATCAATGGGTGAACCTCGCCAAAGTGCTTGAGCAAGCGCTCGCGGAGCTGCAGGCCAGCGTCAGACCCGGCAACTCCGTCCTCGATCATGGCTCGGAAGATCTGGAGGTCCCGCGCTTCTTCAACCTGTGGAATTGGATCGACGCCCATGATCTGCGAGAGTACATCAGTACTCTCAACGCCGCGGGTTTGATACTCGGGTGTGTTGATGTAGCTTTCGTCGGCGTGATGCTTGACAATTCGCACGGACTCGGCATGAACAGTGGAGAGGACTTGGGGGCTGTGCGTCGTGAGTACCAACTGCAACGCACCGAATGCCGATTGCAGCAGCTCTACTACTCTCTGCTGCCATGATGGGTGGAGGTGTAGATCAACCTCGTCGATCAACACTGTGCCGGGTGTTCGTGAAGCTGCTTCGTCCCCGAGGTGCGGATTCAATGACACGCAGCGGTGCGCGAGGTCTGCGGTCAGCGCGACCATTGAACGGATTCCGGAACTCAGCCAGGATAGCGGCAGCCGGCGCCCATCCACATGCTCTACGACCACACAGTCCGCGTCTTTGTCCCAGTCGATAATGCTCCACCCCGTGGGTTTCAAGACCGTACTGACCGCATCGCGGACTGACGTCAACTCGCCAATCATGCCCTTCAGATGGTCCCCACCGTGTACCAGCACCTTGGTGTCGCGCATTGCTTTCCAACGATCCGCATACCACTCGTTGAAATGAGAGGCGCTGGAAAGTGGTGTCATGTAGTCGGTGAAGCCGTCGAATCGACCATCCGGCGGGTTCCGCATACCGGCGTACTTCTGGTCAAAGAAGGTGCTTTGGGCGAAGCGTGTCGATTGGTAGTACGTGAACAGCGGAAGAGAGAACTCCTCTGAGTCTGCATGCTGCCGCAGCATTGCCGCCGCCTCTCTCGCTCCAGCAAGCTGCTTTGTGCCGCGACGTCGCCGAGAAGTGGCGGATTTTCGACTGAGTGACCACTCGACCTGCTTGCCATCGCATTCGGCGGCGAGTATGAGCATGGCGGGACACTCGTCATCACCACTACTTCGTACGTCACTGGGAAGAATCCCAGTGGAGTATCTGGCATCAAGCAGGAAGTCAACATACTCGGCCATGGCTGTGGCGATTGCATCCAGCAGTGCCGTTTTGCCCATGCCATTATCCGCGACAATCACGGTGAGCCGTGGGTGCAAATTCAGCGTTGCCTCTTTGAAGCAGCGAAAGTTGCTCAGTTGTAGCGATTTAATGCGGAGCGTCATGTGGCAGCGCTCCCGCGCGCTATGAGCTCGCTGATCATGTAGTTCACGCTGGCTGCGCCCCAGTCAGGCTCGCGTGAGAATGGGTTCGTGATGTAATGTGGACCATCTGTAGTGTCGTCGGGATTGACGAAGACTACGGCGAGATGGAACTTGTCGCCTTGGTTAACAGCGTAGATGATCTCGTTGCGGGTGACGGTGATGGTGTCGGCCCCGGCGGCGCGGCCTTTGACCTCGATATGACGCGGGATGGGCTGGGAACCATCGGGGTTGGGCGGCGGGTAACTGGTGATGTCCCAGCCGCACTTGTTGGCGGAAACATCGACGGTGGTGTGGCCCATGTCTTGCTCGGCGGCAAAGACGGTTTGCATGGCCAGGCGTTCGATCTTGGCCCGGGCTTGGGCGTCGGCGCTGGTAGGTGCTGGCGTTTCCCCACGGCGATGACGGAGTATGCCTGCGGGGATGACGAGTGCCCCGCCCAACACGACGGGCGTGCCGTTCTGGACTTGCTTCATCGCGAGGAGCTCCTTCTTGCGGCTCTCGAGGCGATACTGCAAATCTTGGAGGGTGCGTGTAATGTTTTCTATGCGCATACGAACATCTTTTCCCGCGGCTTTGTCATCCCGAAGCTTGATCTCTCGATCGGTCCAATATGCAATTTCTTTGGTGAGCCGCTCGTGGACGGCCTTGAGGGTCTTGTCGACATGTTTGATGCGGCGGGTGGCAACCTCATTGAAGTGCTCTGGTACGAGCTTGGACGCGGCGAGAGCGACAGCCTTCTGCTCTAGGTTCGTTTGCATCCACATTGCGTCGAGTAGATCGGCGATCTGGGGTGCGTCAGCCGGGTCGAGCGGTTCGAGATCAAGGTGCGGTGCCCAGCCTGCGAATGAGGCCTCGCCCGATGGGGAAACGCGTGTGAACTGCATGCGCTTGGAGAGCACGGTGCCATCGCCTGACTTGACTTCGTGGGTCAGCATGAAGAGAAGCCATGGCTCGTCGGACTGATCGGTCGGGTCGACGAGGATGGTGCCTTGGCGGAGTAGGTTTATGTTGCGCTCGAGTATGAGATCGGTCATCGCGAGCATGAGCGGGTGGCCGGGGTGCATGAGCACGGCGCGGGGCACACTCGGCGTGTCACTAGGTTGGACGGCTTCCCGCTCGAAGCAGACTCGTTCGTATCGCTTGAGAACGGGCTCAGAGTCTCGTCGATTCCGACCGGTGATGCGGCGGTCGCGCTCGCGGATCTCCAAGGGCACATGCGTAATCTCAAACCGGTCGGACTCGCGGCGATGCATGACGCCGCCAAGCTCGGAAAAAGCCTTGTGGAAGAACGCACGGACGAAGTGCGGTTGGAGACGCCGGGCCTCGGCTTTTTCCATTTCCTCCTTGACCTTGAACAGGCGTTCGGGGGACATGATTTGCTCTGCAAGTGCATTGCGAGTGAGCAGGCTATTTAGATGGTCATGGTCGAAGGCGTGGTCGATTTTTTGTGAGAGCTTCGCGCGGATGTCGGGCTGATCCCCATATCGAATCGCGTCGATCATGAGTTCACGCAGGGGAGTCTCCTCGAAGACATCGCCGAGAATGTTGAAGACTTTGCCCTTAAGAGCCTCGCTCTCTACGGCAAGCTTTTCGAGTAGTCGATGCCAGACAGCACCCTCCCGCGTCTCGTTGGCGACGAGGCTCCACAGGTGGCAGACCTCGGTCTGGCCGATGCGGTGGATACGGCCGAACCGCTGCTCCATCCGGTTCGGGTTCCAGGGCAGGTCATAGTTGACCATCAGGTTCGCGCACTGAAGGTTCACGCCCTCGCCGGCGGCATCTGTGGCGATGAGGACGCGGGTGTCCTTGTCCGACCGAAACAGGGCCTGTGCTTTCTTGCGTTCGTCGCGACGCGTGCCGCCGTGGATAGTGACGATGGCATCGGTGTTCCCAAGGACTCCAGCGATCCGTTTATGGAGGTAGTTCAGCGTGTCCTTGTATTCGCTGAAGATGATGATCTTCCGCTGGCCGCCGGTCTCATCGCGGAGCTCCGGCCTGTTCTGAAGGATTTTGGAGAGCTCGTCCCACTTGCGGTCTTGGCCCGAGGCAACGACCGCCTTGGCCTGTTGCTCCAGGTCAGCCAAGATCAGGATCTCGGATTCCAGCTCCTCGATCGTCCTAGCGGCCGATGCCCGGTCAACGAGCTTTTCCTCAAGAGTCTCCTGCTCCTCACCTGTGAGGTCGTCGTCGTCCTCCGGCAGAGAAGGAAGGGTTTCCGCGATGATTGATTGGCCCCGCAGGCCGAGTTTCTCGTCTCGCACCCGGTCCGCGAGTCGTTCTTTTCGTCGTTTGAGGGACTGATAGATCGATTCAGGGCTCGAGGCCAGACGACGCTGTAGCGAGGTCAGGGCGAAGCCGACGGAGCCTTTGCGCTGCCCGTCCAGTTGGTCAGCCTTGCCCATTTCCGTCTGTACATACTGCGTGACGGTCTCGTAGAGAGCGGCCTCCAAGTCGGAGAGCGAGTAGTTAACCGTGTAGGCCTTCCGCTCGGGAAAGAGAGGGGTCCCATCGAACTTGACGAGCTCTTCCTTGACCATTCGGCGCATCATGTCAGATGCATCAACCTTGTGGACACCGTCTCGGAACTTGCCGTAGAAGCGGTCGGAGTCCAGCAGCGAGAGGAACAGCTGGAAGTCCTCCTCCTTTCCGTTGTGTGGTGTGGCGGTCATCAAAAGCAGGTGCCTCGTTTCGGCCCCGAGCCGCTCACCGAGCCGGAAGCGACCTGTTTTGGTCAGCTTCGAGCCGTAGTAGTGGGCAGAGAGCTTGTGAGCTTCGTCGAAGACCACCAAGTCCCAGCCCGCTTTGAGTGCATTGAGCTGTAAAGGGCCAGGTTTGCGTTCGTCGCCCGGCAGCCCCTCCTCATCCCGCGATAATTGATCGAGGCGGACTATCAGCTGATTGTGGTCCTCGAAAGGATTGCCGCTCGAAGAAGCATCCGTCAGGGCGGAAGAGAAGACCTTGAACTCGAGCCCGAATTTTTCGGAGAGCTCGTCACGCCACTGATCCACAAGGCTACCGGGCGATACGATCAGAATGCGGCGAGCGTCTGCCCGCATGATCAGCTCTCGGATATAAAGACCTGCCATAATCGTCTTGCCAGCACCGGGATCGTCGGCCAGCACATACCTCAGAGGCTGCTTGGGCAGCAGCGACTCGTAGACTGCGGTGATCTGATGAGGCAGCGGATCCACATTGGACGTGTGGACCGCCATCATCGGGTCGAAAAGGAAGGCAAGGTCAATGCGTTTCGCTTCGCACGCCAGTTGGAACGACTCGGAGTCCCCGTCAAAGGCCCACGGTCTTCCTGTCGCAGCAATCGCAAGACCGTTGAGATCGGACGGACCGATTAATCGTTCCTTGAATGTACCGTCCGGAAGCTTGTAAAATACTTGGACGGCATCGCCCGAAAGCGGAGTGACTGCCACCACTGAGCAAACATAGTTGGGGTCAAGGCCATTGAGTGCTAAGCCTGCTGTGATATCTGATAGTCTCATTTGCTGCCAACCTTGTGATCGTACCTCAAGCAGTAGGAGTGTACGCTTCTTCTGAGCTATATGTCAGAGCTTTGAACGGGTAAGCGTACTCAACAATTTCTAATCACAGCTTAATTGGCAACACGCACGTGATTTTCAGGGAAATGTTGTTGCTCTGGGTTGTTAGACCCCTATGCGGCCACCCCGGGGACTTGCGGTTCCGGGGTAGAGTTGGCTGGTGCTGAGCATTATGCTCTTCGGGCGCTCTCGAAAGTTTCGACGTCATACTCTGAGATTCCGAGTGTTTCAAACCCGTCCAAGCCCTGTCTTATCAAAAGTTTGCGGAGGCCGAGGCGGATAGCGATATGTGGGATTTGTGAGCGAGATCACTGCCAGCAGATCATCAGCTCTTTGAGTAACGGTCCAGCGAGTCCTTTGCTTTTGTTTTGAGTGTTTAGGGGTCATCCATTCTCTTTCGATTTTTGACTTGAATCTCCAATTGAAATAGCTGGGCTCATCGAGTACGGATTGCTAAGTTCTTCTGATCGATAGAATCGACCACTATTCGTTGACAGCCCATTTGTTCCCACTAGTCAGAATCCAAGAAATCCCGTGCAGCCACACTCCAAACGGCATAGGTACTCAGTAGAGGACCATGCCATGCAACCAACCAACACCGAATCCATGACCACCGAAGAGCGAGTCAGCGAAATCGCGAGCATTCTCGCGCTGGGCCTTGTCCGCACAGTAAGATCCATGCAATCCAGTTCCCGTCACGAGCTCCTAGTTCTCTCGGCAAATCAAAATACTCTTCAAAATCTCCGACACCCCACCAACCAACCCTGTACATATACAAGGGAAGGGGCAGTATTGCTCCGAAGCACAGGGGAACAGGGCTGGGGAGCCCTGATAACGTCGGGGGACACATGACATATCAAAGATCGGATTCCACGAGAGATCCAGAAACCATGACCACCGAAGAGCGGCTCGACGAGATCGCGTCGATCCTGGCAGTAGGGGTATACCGCGCGCAGCACGATTCAAAGACCAAGCACCGCGGCATCGACCGCTCATGGAGAACCACTCAGAATCTCCAAGTTTCTTCACCACAGGCACTTGAAAACTGAACCCATGCAGACCTCAGTGTGTCGGTTACTTGCGCACTACTGGCTGCGCCGCTACTCTGTATCAACATGGGAGGTGATTTTGGCCCAGGCAATCGATTCGAAGATCGAAACTCAGCTCGACGAGCTCCAGCACATGACGACCGGGAAACTCGCCGAGCGGTACCACGACCTCCACGGCCAGCCCGTCCGGACTCGGCATCGCCAGTACCTGATCCGCAAGATCGCGTGGCGGATCCAGGCCGACGCGATGGGGGGTTTGAGCGAGCGAGCAAGGGCGCGTGCAGCCGAGCTCGCCAACGACTCCGATATTCGGGTGATGGCACCGAAGACCCTGATCTGCCCGCCTCAGAGCGGGGTGCGATCAACTGTAACCAGATCACACACAGCGAGAGATCCGCGACTTCCGAGCGTGGGTTCGGTAATCGTGCGCCAGTACAAAGGCGAGACCGTCCGGGTGACGGTCCTCCCCGACGGCGACGGGTTTGAATACAGCGGGGATCGGTACACGACACTGAGCGCGGTGGCCAAGCACATCACCGGGAGCCATATCAACGGCTTCCGGTTCTTTCAGTTAGGAACCAAATAATGGCGAAGGAACGCCAAGGGGGATTTATGAAGAGCAGCGGTGACAGCAAGAAGCAGGGGGGCAAGAACGCGCCGGAGACCATCCGGTGCGCCATCTACACACGCAAGAGCAGCGAGGAGGGATTGGATCAGGAGTTCAACTCCCTCGATGCCCAGCGCGAGAGCGCCGAGGCGTTCATCGCCAGCCAGAAAGCGCAGGGGTGGGTATGCCTACCAGAGCAGTACAACGACGGGGGGTTCTCGGGCGGGAGTTTAGAGCGTCCAGCGATGGACCAGTTGATGCGTGACATCCAAGCCGGCAAGATCGACTGCGTGGTCGTATATAAGGTGGACCGCCTGAGCCGATCGCTGATGGACTTCTCCCGCATCATGGAGTCGTTTGATGTCAACGGCGTGTCGTTCGTCTCGGTGACCCAGCAGTTCAACACGACGAGCTCGATGGGGCGGCTGACGCTGAACATCCTCCTGAGCTTTGCGCAGTTTGAGCGGGAGATCATCGGCGAGCGGATCCGCGACAAGATCGCGGCCCAGAAGCGCAAGGGCAAGTGGACCGGGGGCGTGCCGATGCTGGGGTACGACGTGGATCGGAGCAGTGGGAGCCCCAAGCTGGTCATCAACGCGGCCGAAGCAGAGCGGATCAGGGCGATATTCGACCTTTACCTCGAGAAGCAGTCGCTACAGCCGGTTTGTGAGGAGCTCCGTCGGCGTGATTGGCGCAACAAGAAACGGCTCACAGCCAAAGGCAAGCCCATCGGCGATCGCCCGTTCGACAAGTCCACGCTCTACAACCACCTCACCAACCCCATCTACATCGGGAAGATCACCCACAAGAAGGACATCTTCGAGGGCGAGCACGAGGCGATCATCGAGTCCGATGTCTTCGAGCGTGTCCAGAAGACCCTCAAGCACAACGGGCGGACCGGCGGCGCGGAGGTCCGCAATAAGTACGGGGCGTTGCTGAGGGGGCTGCTGCGGTGCAAGGGGTGCGATCACGCGATGACGCACGTGTTTACCACAGCACGCGGCAAGAAGGCGAGGCAGTATCGGTACTACCGGTGTGTCGGGGCGATCAAGAAGGGGGCAACGCAGTGCCCTTCGGGGAGCTTGCCAGCTCCGGAGATCGAGCGGGTCGTGATCGATGAGATACGTGGGGTGTTTGAGGACGGGGAGCTGCTGGGGAAGGTGATGAATCAATCGCAAGCGCAGCTTGATGAACGGATCGCGTCGCTCAAACGCGGGCTTGATGAACTGGTCAAGGAGCTTTCGAGACAGCATCGCGATATCAAGCGTCTGGCAACCGAGCCGGGGAATCAAACTGACTCGATTGCAGAGCTTCACAAAGCGATCGCAAACGGAGAGAAGCGGCGAGTCGAGTTGGAGTCCGAACTCGAGTGTGCACGGTCTGAAACCATCGATCCTGTTGCAACCGAATCCTTGCTGTGCGCATTTGACGAGCTTTGGGCTATCCTGAAACCACGCGAGCAGGCGCGGGTGCTCAAACTGCTCATCGAGGTGGTGGAGTACGACGCGGCAGAGCAGAGCGTCCGGGTCACATTTCGGCCTAGTGGGATCAAGGCGCTGTCGGAGATGACCGGGCAGAATGAATCAAAGAAGGCGAAAGCACAGGAGGCGGCGTGAAGATTGAGAATCGGATGAGCGTGACACGCAAGGTGCGGTTCGCCATCAAGGGGCGGAGGAAACGCGTTGTTGATGATGAAGATGGCGAGATCAGTGCTCGTGCTACGGGCCGGGTCCCGCGAGTCTCGAAGCTGATGGCGCTGGCGATCCGGTACGACGGGTTGCTCCGCGACGGGACGGTCCAGAACCAGACCGAGCTAGCCCATCTCGCGCAGGTGACGCAGCCACGGATGACGCAGATCATGAACCTGCTGCATCTGTCGCCGTCGATACAGGAGGAGATCTTGATGTTGCCAGAGCAAGAACGCGGGCGCGATCGGATTACCGAGCGTGATCTGCGTCCGCTGACTCGCGAGGTTTCATGGCAAGTTCAAAGGAGGAAATGGATCGAGTTTCTTGAGATCACGAACAAACGTGGTGATCCTTCGGAAAATTTTGAGTCAATTCAAAGGTGACGTCTCGCTCTGAGAAGTGATTGCAAATGGTTGCTGTCGGAAACTGGATTATTTTCGAAAATAACCACGTAGATCGGTTCAACAAATCGAGGTGCGTTCGTATGATTCAGGTGATCAAGCAAGAAGACTTGTAGATCAAGACGAGGGTTGCAGAGCGTGCTCGTAAATGAGTCAGCGTTCAGCGGCCAAGGGGCTCGAAGTTTAGCCATACATACGGAAACTAAATCTCTCAGTTCGAGAACTGTTGGAGGTTATCTCTACGCACATTTATCAACCCTGCATCCGCGACGGATCGCGGCATGGTTATCTATTGCGTGTTGGGACAGAAACTGGCTTTCCAGTGGAAATGAACAAAATGAATCAGGCATCTGAATGGACTCAGAACGTAAAAATCATCACGCATATCGACGTGAAGGCAAGGCAACTCATCAAGCAAGGAGTGATTCGTTGCTGTGATGGCGATGACTTCAAACAGGATTTTTGGGTGCATCTAACGGAGAATGCCCACCTGTACGATGCTTCACGTGGTAAGCCGATCACCTTTATCTCGGGAGTAATGCTGAACTTTATTCGCAACCATATTCGGACACAGAACACCCAGAAACGGAACCCAGGGACGCGGGTCTATTTCGCAAGCGAATATTGCATGGACCCAGAGACAGAATTAATGGTCTTAGTAGAGTCCCTCATGGACCACAAGGCCAAAGGACGCCTGACCGGGGTGGCCAACGAGGACCCAATGTCGCAGGTTGAGTGTCGAGACCTCGTTGAACATATCAAATCAGTTCTTGAACCGGACGAACTCGAACTCTTTCTGCAGATCGAACGATCGAGTGTCAAGCAGACCGCCAAGTGGAAGGAGTGTTCCCGGCATGTGGTGAGGAAAGAACGAGATCGAATTCGCCGGAAGTTCAAGAAAGTGGGCGAATCTTGAGAGATTTCTCGACACCTGCATTTCAGATTCTGTATATATCTATGGGGAGAGGCCATTCTCTCCGGAAGACCGTTCGCTTGGGGAAGTGGAACGGTGGGGGAGCAGGGGATTTGGGGGATAGACGGGGTGGGGAAGAAACACACTTTGGGAAGGAATCACATGACAGATCAACAGATCGAGTGCGCGTTTGCGCGCCTAGCCGATGTCCAAGAAGCCGAGGAACTGGTGCACCTGGCGATCATCGCCGCGTGCGGGCTCTACAGCGAGCCGCGTCTGCGCATGACGACGCGGTACAAGTGCTGCGAAGAAACAAGGATCATTCAGATCGATACGGGCACGCCCGAGGGCGAGTCTGTCGGGGCCATCTTTATTGCGCTGGCCGACCGCGCGTTCGATCTCGGTTCGTACACGCTGCGAACCCTCAAGGGTGGGGAAGGGGCGGGCGCGACACGCAATGGGAACACACACGAACTCACAGGAGCGGCTTCGTAGCGGGGGCTTCGGGGGCAAAGCTAGGGGGTAACTATGGGTATTGACCGGCACCAACTGCTGAAGTGGCTGCGGCCATATTTTGAACCTGACGCGGTGGCGTTACGGTATCGCATTGGGGATGAGAATAAGACTGGCTGGGTGTATGGCGAAGCGGATGTGGATCGCGCTATCAGCTCCTATTCAGACGGGACGCTTGAAAACCAAGCATTCGATAGCAAAACCCAAGAGAGGAAGCTGTACACCATTGAGGGAGCAGATTACCTCGGCATAGTCCTCCATCGAGAGGGGATGGTCCGTGTCATCTGCCTTGATCTCGATGATCACAGTGAAGACGGCGGAAATGTCAATGAGCTCGATGCGTTGAGCAGGTTCCTTGGAGCCGACCCGGTGGTGTTCACATCCAAGAGCGGGAAGGGTGTTCATGCGTACTTTCAGCTGGCGGAGCCGATGTGCTGTGAGGCGTTTAAGAGATGGTTAAAGGCATGGGGATTCAATGTTCGAGGAGAGCCCGAGCTCTTTCCCAAGACCGAAAAGCTCTCGCAGGTGCTTCTTCCCAATGATCCAAACGAGAAGGGGGGCGACACCTATCAGAGCGGGACACTCGATTCGTGTGTTGTACAAACGCTCCCAACGCCTCCTTCTAAACCGCTGTCAGAAAAAACACTGCACTTCCTCCGTGGGCAAGTGCGTCAGCCAGGACGCAATGATGCGCTCAATGCTGCCGCTTTTGAGCTGGCTCTGAAGGGTATCCCCAAGACCGAAGCCCGAATGCTCTGTGTCAACGGCGTAAGACTGTGTGGACTCGATGAATCGGGAGCCGCAAGGACATTCGAGAGCGGGTACACCAGTGGGCGAAGCAAGCCGCAGGAGCATCCGTACGAGAATCAGACACAGCAAACGAACTTCAGTCCCGATGGCTTCGGCAACGCTGAACGCTTCGTAGCTCAGTTCGGTGATCAAGCCAGATACTACCAAGATATCAAGGAATGGTTGGTTTGGGACACGACTCGGTGGGCGGTGAGGCCAGATCGAATGGAGAGCATGATCAAGCTCAGCATCCGTGATATCGAAGATCAGGCCTTTCGCAAGCGGTCATCCACCAAGCAAGGCGTGGACGAAGTGTTGCGACTGGCACGTTCGGAGCCGGATATGACTGTGCGTATTCACCAGCTTGATGGTGACAACATGGCACTCAACTGCCTCAATGGAACGGTCAATCTCCGGACCGGTTTGATGAGACCTCATAATCCGCGTGAACTCCACACCAAGGTCACGCAGGTTGAGTTCGATCCAGAAGCTCTGTGTCCAATCTGGGAAGCGTTTCTAGATCGCATATTTGATACGGATCAGGAACTAATCAACTACATGCAGCGTGTCGCTGGTTACATGCTCACCGGTCATACAAGCGAACAGTGCTTGTTCTTCATGCACGGGCTCGGTTGCAACGGCAAGAGTGTATTTGCATCCATACTGCTGCACATACTCGGCGATTATGGCCAGCGTGCCCCCGCCGAGATTATTCTCAAGCAGGAACGTTCATCAGGTGGACCGACGCCAGACAAGGCACGCATGCATGGTGCTCGGCTGGTGATTACCTCGGAGCTCGAAGACGGGCAGCAGTTCGGGGAGGCTCGGATTAAGGACCTGACCGGAGGGGATCGAATTGTCGCAAGAGGTCTATACATCAATACAGCCGAGTTTGACCCGACGCACAAGCTTTTGCTCTACGGAAACCACCTCCCCCACATTTCCGGTGCTGATCATGGGATTTGGAGACGCATGCGTCAGATTCCATTTGGGGTGACCATCCCCGACAACGAGCGAGATCCATATCTCATAGAGAAACTGAAAGCGGAAGCCAGCGGGATCCTTGCATGGGCTGTTCGCGGATGCTTGGAATGGCAGCAGTGTGGCTTAGAACTACCGGAAGCTGTTCGCAATGCCACCAGCCAGTATCAGCAGACGGCGGATATTGTCAGCATGTTTATCGAGGAGTGTTGTGAAGTTGCGGATGGAGTCACGGTCTCTAAGCCAAGTCTCACGAAGGCGTTCAACAGCTGGTGCGAAGACAATAGCGAAAAGACATACTCCACAAGGAAGCTCACAACTCGGCTACGAAACCTTGGCTTTCGTGATGACCGGAAAAGCACGACGCGATTTTGGATCGGTTTAGAACTCAGAAATCATGTGGGCTCAAAGAACGGGGGTGATTGAGTGACACATCGAATCATGGAATGACGCATAGATGACGGATAGAAACGCTGTCTGTCATTCGTAAACAAAGGCAAATAGGCGACTTAGGGAATGCATGACACATATGACAGATTCCGCGAGAAGTAATGCACACGTGCGTAGAAAGAGTTGCGACAAAAACTGTCACGATGTGTCATGTGTCATTCGAGACTTTGGGGATAGAGAACAGTTCAACTAAGGGGGAACACAGATGAAGATCGAGATGAAAGCGCTGGGGGACATCACACCATTCGAGACCAACCCGAGGATCAACGACCAGGCGGTCGGGGCGGTGGCCAAGAGCATCACCGACTTCGGGTTCAGGCAGCCCATCGTGGTCGACAAGGACGGGGTGATCGTCTGCGGCCATACCCGGTGGAAAGCAGCGCAGCAGCTTGGCCTTGAGAAAGTCCCGGTGCATGTTGCTGCTGATCTCTCGCCAGAGAAAGCCCGCGCGTACCGGCTGGCCGACAACCGGACCGCTGAACTCGCGCACTGGGACACTGGGTTGCTCGACAGCGAACTCGAGGCGCTCGTCGCGCTGGGGATCGATATCGAGGAACTGGCCGCGTTCGGATTTGACGATGCCCAGCTTGCTTCACTCACGATGGAGGGGCTCGGCATGGAGCCCGACCCCGATGTCGTCCCTGAACCCCCGGACGACCCGATCACGCAGCCCGGCGACCTCTGGATCCTCGGTAACCATCGACTGCTCTGCGGCGACAGCTCGAAGCCGTCGGATGTCGATCGGCTCTGCGAGGGCAAACCCATCCACATGGTCAACACCGATCCCCCGTACAACGTCAAGGTCGAGCCGCGTTCCAACAACGCGATCAGCGCGGGGCTCTCGTCGTTCCCAGCGGCTGCAACCAAAGCAAGCACGCACATGCAGCAGCGTGATCTGGCGGCGCACCCGAGCAAGTCGTCTCCGACCACCAAGAAGATGCGCGCCAAGGACCGGCCGCTCGCCAACGACTTCATGGACGACGAGGCGTTCGACACCATGCTGCGGGCATGGTTTGGCAATTTGGCCCGTGTTCTGGAGCCGGGGAGGGCGTTCTACTGCTGGGGCGGCTATGCGAACATCGCCAACTACCCCGGCGCGTTCAAGGACGCGGGGTTGTACTTCAGCCAGTCGATCATCTGGCACAAGCTGCATCCTGTGCTGGGTCGCAAGGACTTCATGGGCGACCACGAGTGGTGCTTCTACGGATGGCGTGAGGGATCGGCGCACCAGTTCTTCGGTCCCAAGAACATCCCTGATGTGTGGCCGATCAAGAAGGTGAGCCCGCAGAAGATGGTGCATCTGACGGAGAAGCCTGTGGAACTTGCGGCTCGGGCGATGGAGTACTCGTCGAAGCGCGGGGAGCGTGTGCTTGATCTGTTTGGTGGATCGGGCTCCACGCTGATGGCGGCCGAGCAGATGGGGAGGCACGCGAGGCTGATGGAGATCGACCCGGCGTACTGCGATGTGATCGTGCAGCGGTGGGAGGGGTATACGGGGAAGAAGGCGGAGCGGGCTGCAACCAGTGGGGTGCGAGCATGAAGAGTGCGTTGATTGAATCGGATATTCAAGATGACATTACTCAACTGACAACGCCCCCACGCTGGTGGAGGCGTCGTTGGTGTCGTGGGGGCATTCAGCCCTTGGGGATGTTGAGTGTGAATCGGCCGCGTCCCACTTTCTTGAAGCGGGATGCATCGCGCTTCCGGGCGATCTCGCGCACCATGCCTCCGTACAAGGTCGCTTCCGGGGTCTTCCCGTTGGCGCTGGTCCAGAGTTTCTTCTCGGCCATGCGCTCGATCGTCTCCTTGACGCTCCAGCCCTCGCTGGGCGCGTCGGCGAGAATCACAGCGGCGGCCTGGAGGCAGCTGAGCGGCGTGGGTTTGGTTGCACGGCGCGCCGTGTTGGCCTGTGTCAACTTCTGGTTGGTCGTGGGGGTGGGGCTCGCTTTCTTGGCTGGTGCGCGGGACGCGCCAGCGTCGTGGCTCACGGGGGAGGGTTTGGATTTGGCGCGCGCCTTGGTCTTGCTCTTCGTGGGTGCGGGCTTGCTTTTGGTGGCGGTGGATGTGGCTTTCATTGCGTTGGTCTCCTTGGTATAACACCCGCCCTATGCGGGGTTGACACCATGAAGGCATCAACCAGCGGTGATTGCAAGGCGGATCTGGAGAGATTGTCAGAGTATTTCAAAGGGGGGAAACATGGAACATGAACATGAACTTGAGCCGATCAGCGAGCTGTCGTCGGCGCAGGAGCAGGCCATCTTGGCGCTGCTCACGGAGCCGTCGATCGCGGCGGCGGCGACCAAGGCAGGGGTGGGGGAGCGGACGCTGCATCGGTGGCTGCGGCTCGAAGGGTTTGCGAGCGAGTACCGGCGGAGCAGGAGGGAGGCGTTTGCGCAGGCGATCGGTCTGACGCAGCGTTCGTCGGCGGGGGCGGTGGCGACGCTGCTGCGGATCATGCACGATCCCAAGGCGAGCTGGTCGTCAAGGGTCAACGCGGCGTCGCACATCCTCCGGTTTGCGCGTGAGAGCATCGAGCTTGATGACCTGGCTTCGCGCGTCGATGCGCTTGAGAAGATCGCGTCGGAGTCTCAGGTATGAATCGGGGGATTGCTTCAAGGATCAACCGAATCGAGGGCACGATTACGGCGCTCGGCGGCTGCAAACATTGCCGCGCGAACCGGGGCATGTGCTTTGTCTTTGGGGACGAGCCGCTGCCCAATCCGTGCGAGCGGTGCGGGAGCCGTCCGAATGTGACCCGGTTCGTGCTCGCTGAGCCGAAGGTTTTCGGAAACTTTGGCAAGCCTCCCTGATTAGGCCTTGAGGCATGCGCGGAAGCTGGGGTATCACTGATGGATACAGCTTTACTGACAAAGCGTATCCATAGATACACACGAGATTCGCCAGACACGGGAGGGATGATGAAGAAGCGATACCCGATCGAGGTGCTCACGAAGCAAGAGCTGCAGGCTTTGCTCGAGGCGTGCGGAAAAGAGAAATGGACCGATCGGCGGAATTACGCTTTGGTCGTCCTGATGTGGCGCACCGGACTGAGGATCTCAGAAGCGCTGGCGCTACGTCCGTGCGATGTGCACTTGGAGCGCGGGGCCATCCGCGTGCTGCAGGGCAAGGGCGGGCGTGCGAGGACAGTGGGCATTGATCGCAGCGGAGGCGAGCAACTGGCTGCGTGGATGCAAGAGCACGCACAAATGGGGTACTCAGGCGGGCATGTGTTGTTTGTGACCAGAAGCGGCCAGATGCTTTCGCAGGGGTACCTGCGGCGGAAGATTCCTGTGCTCGGCCAAGCGGCGGGAATACACAAACGCGTGCATGCGCATGGGCTACGCCACACCCACGCGAGCGAGCTTCGGGCAGAGGGCGTTGACATCGCGGTGATCCGACGGCAGCTGGGGCATGCCTCGCTGCTGACGACGATCGAGTATCTTGATCACCTGTCATCCAATCTGGTGGTGGAGACGGTGGTCGCTCGGGGCACAGCATTTCTGAAATGAGTTCAGGGGGGTGTTCGGGCCCGTTGATTGGCATTCTGCCCTAACATAGGGAGTGGTACAAACAATGGGGGCAGGTCACAATCCTTCATCGAGTTTGAGTACACACTCGATGCCATCAAAGAGTTGGGTTATGTCCGGAGCCGTGAATTTGTCTTATTTAAATAAAGCGAAAGCTATTCAAGGTTTCTGAACGCCTTCATTTACACCAGCGCTGATGAGTTCTTGTTCAAGCTTGATGTATTCATCCCGGTATCCCACCTCAGAAAAATTGATCCATTTCATCACATTGCGATGGTCGAGATGCTGGAGTGCGGCTCGGACATGCTTGAGTCCCGCTTCAACGGATCCCGAATATCCACGCTTGGAAGCGAGCAGATACGTTTGGGCGAGGTTTGCATTGCAGATTTCGGAACGACGATAGATTGATTTGTTTCCAGGATCTGAGTCTATTGCGGCTTGGTGGATCTTCGAAGCTTCTGTCATCGTGGATAACCCTGCTTCAAGTTGGTTATCTGCAACGAGCAACTCTCCTCTCAAATCTTTCGCTCTTGCGAACAAAGATAACCCCATGCGATGCTTTGTCTCAACCAACGCTTGAGCACTTTCAATGGCGGCGTCCACATTTGTCAAAGCACGGGGATCATTTAGCTCAAACATTGCGAGTGCCAACCAAAATCGTGTGTTTGCGGCTTCCGCTTGATTGAACGAATCGCCGGGGTCGATCTCGACTGATCGATCTGCGTGGACGATCGCTGCGCGTCCCATGTTCAAAATCTCGGTGGCGCTTGCGTTGCGATCAAAAAGTCGGCGTGTTCCCTTCCACTCTGCATCGGCACGCCACCTCCAGTAGGGAGCGTATTCGCTGAACTCCGCTTCAAACTGCTCAAAAACTTGGATCGCTTTCATATTAATGCCCTCAAGAATATCTCCATAATCGATATCACTTGAGTATGTTTTGCAATGACGAATCCATTCCTTCCTGATTTGCGCACCTGGAGAGTTTGGATCGCCGAGCCGATCTAGAAGTGCCATCGCTCCATCAAGTTGCTCGGAACCTTGATCAGCATTGCCGAGTTCCCATACCAGAACATCGGACAGTCGGAGTCGTGCATCGATGATTTCGATCAAGAGATCATCATCAGCTTCAGGATCTGTGGTCAAAGCTCCGAGTGTTTCATTGGCGCGGTTGATAAGCTCGCGTCGGGCCTCGCCCGTGCCGGGGAGCGAGGAGAGCATGCGATCCAGATCAAAGATTACCCAGTTGGCGAATAACCGCGATTCATCGAATCGCTGGATCGCCCGGTCACGTTGTTGGGCCACACGCTGCTGAAGCCCAATATAGACAACCCCAAAGGAAGTCGCCGTCACAATGAGGAGTAGGACCAACGCGGTCATCATTGGACGTCGTCGCATCAAAAGCCAAAGCCGGCGCGAGGGAGTGGGGGGCTTAAGAATCAACGGCAGCCCATTGATTGCTCGTTCGATATCGATAGCCAGTGCATGGCAAGATTCATATCGATCCGCTCGGCGAGAGGCACAGGCGCTGACAGCGCATTGGAGCAGATCAATCGGAACTCCTGATATCTTTGGTAGCGTGACACGCACGTTACGTTTGGCGTCAGCAGTCTCCACCATCGAGAGCCCCCCAGTATCAATGGGTGGCTTTCCCACTAATGATTCATAAAGGATGCATCCGAGCGCGTACACATCTGCCAGTAGATCGACTTGTTGTGTTGTTGGCGTGAACTGTTCTGGCGCCATGTATCGGGGTGTGCCGACAACAGTTTCACTGATCGACACGAGTGATTGCCCAGCTGTTGCCTGCGCGGCTTCGGTAAGTTTGGCAATTCCAAGATCTAATATTCGGAACCGATCTTCAGTGTCCACCATGATATTTTGCGGCTTTAGATCACGGTGCACGATGCCACGGATATTGGCATGGTGCACCGACTTGGCAATCTCAATGATCGCTCTGGCAATATCTCCATTTGTTTGTCCGCTGAGTACCCATTGGTCGAAACTCTTGCCCTCAACGAAGGCGGTGACGATTGCGGGATGTGTAGTCCCCGAATCGCCGCTTGCCGCACCGGCTCCGAGCAGTGAAGCGATCCCTGGGTGATCAAGCATAGCGTGCGTGTGTGCTTCTACACGAAAGCGACGACCGAGGTCCCCAGCCGAGACCTCAGACCGAAGCACTTTTAGAGCGACGCGACGATTCCCGTTATCAAGAAGCACCTCATAAACTTCGGTCTGTCCTATCCGGTGTGCTGAGGACAATAATCGAATAACCTTGCCTTTCCCAACGGGTGTCCGCACGCTCTCGTTGTCTTCGAAAGCGCGTACTACGCCTGTCATTGGAGGCAGAGAAATATCGAATCGAACCATTGGTTTGAGTTCGTCGCCCGATGCCGATGCTTGGATCAGCAACTTCAACTCATCCGCAACTTCTGGATCGGCTTTGGAAATTTGCTCAATCAACGCACGACGACGGCGAGCGCTGAGCCCAATCGCATGCTCAAAGAGTTCTTGGAGTGTTGCTCCCTCATCCAGTTTGTTGTGGTCGTCGTCCACGAATATTCATGCGTTCGAGTTGGTGAGTGGCGACAAGATTGACGCCGTTTGACATAAAATATCACTTAATGTGAGTCTGCTTGCAAGCCAAGCCTGAGCGAACTTCCAATCACGCTGAACCATCCGCTGGCTGATTCCTTCCTCCTCCGCAATCATTGAAGTGGGGAGGTCGCCAAAGAGTCGATAGCTCGCGATTCTCGCTGCACGGGGTGCGATGGACTCAAGGTCTTCCAGCACGGTGCCAACCCGGTCGAGCGTGCTACTCAGGTCAAGATCCATACCAACGGAGTCATCCTGGAGTTCTGCATTGTCGTGATACGAAAATACTCGCGGGGCGCGTGTGCGTTTGCGGGCCATATCAATCAGGATCTGACGGGTCGCGCGTGACGCGGCTCCGAAGTAATGCGCCCTGTTCTCCCAGTTTGCCGTGCTTTGAAGTTTGAGCCAACACTCGTGTACCACCACAGTGAGGTCCTGCTTTACATTCGGTCCCCTCCCAGAGGAACTCTCCTTGGTAAGTACCGATCGCACACAAATACGCAGGTGCTCATAAATTTCGTCAGACAACGCCTCGCGTTCATCGTCGCCGCCCAAACCATTGACCACGCGTGTAATATCCCCGCTTTCCATATGGGTAAATATACCCGATTCAGCCAGAATTGTATTACAACATTCGGTATGACTGCCAAAATATGTACAGAAACCGGGCGGGTCCGTTGTCCCTCTACTCAATGAGGAGGACCCACCCGGTACTTGATACGGCGTGGAATGGCTCTGAGCCAGTCCACGCCATGAGGAGAAACAGATTTACGGGCAACCCGCGGAGAATGACTGGATGAATGCTGAGATATCGAGGAAGTTGATCTGCCCGTCACCAGTCAGGTCCGGTTCACAGAGACGAGGCCCCGGAGCGGTTTCAAACAGATGTTCTGCAGTGGAACTGGTCATTCCGGCCTGGTTGATAGCCATCACATCCCATGCATACTCCGTCCCGGTTTCAAGCACCCCATCGGGGACGGCGTGGGCGGTACCAGAAATCCCCATCGCAGAGTACACCTCGACCGGCGAATCACCGGTCGTGAACACGCTCAGGTCAAAGCTATTGCTAAACCCGGTCGGACGGCTCCACCGGAACTCGGGCTGCTCGTTGTTCCACGCCGAGAAATGATCGGGCAGCGCGAGGTTCTCCGCGCCGTCCACCGGCGTACCCAGCGAGAACGGGCCGGGGGCAACGACATCGGTTTGATTAATGAACACATTGATGACCCCGGGGTTTCGCGTATGGACAACCACATCCGGCGATCCGTTGCCGTCCATGTCTCCGGTTGCTGCCCATGAAACAAAGTTCGACGCTCCGCTAAAACTTGCATCGGTAAAAGTACCGTCGCCATTCCCAAAGGCGTAGCGAAATACCGAGGAATTTATATCAGTGACGACCACATCAAGCGTGCCGTCACCATCGAGGTCTGGCGCGCAGATCGATTCAGCCCAGCTCCCTAGGGGCAACGGAGTCTGAGGATCCAGTGTGCCGTCACCAACATTGAGCAAAGCCACGACACGTTGGCTCGAAAGAAGAAAGTCAACAAGTCCGTCTTGGTCGATATCGACACTTGTGAGAGTCTGTCTTGATCCAGGGTTGAATGAATATGAGATCCCAGAATCAGTAAATCCACCAGACCCATCGTTGGTATAAAGATGGAGTCGGTTATTCGTGCGTTCAATTACACCAAGGTCTAAATCGCCATCTCCGTCAAGATCGGCGGCTGCAATGTCCTCCGGATCGAAGGTACCCGCGGTGACCGGCGGGAGTGCCGTAAATCTACCGGAGCCGTCATTGATGGCAATCGTAAACTCGCCCGCGTTCTCGCTCACAATCGCCAGATCAAGATCACCATCACCATCAATATCGCAAGGAACACCATCAAAAGGAGCTACGCCGAGCGACACTGGCGCTAACTCTATGAATGAACCCGCACCGTCATTAAGCATGACTGCAACATGGCTTCGATTTCGATCAACAAGGCACATGTCTGCCCCGTTTATACCATCAACGTCACCGATAATGATGTAGCCGCCTGCGGCCGAGCTGCTTATAAATGAAATTGATCCGAGTGTCCCGTCTCCATTGTTCGGAATGATGCGAACATTGAAAGCGGTAGAGATGATAACATCCAAATCGCCGTCATTGTCCATATCGCCCAGAGTCATATGAACCGGTTGGGACTCTGAAGATGAATAATCGGTCCGTTGAAATCCCCCAAACTGCGCAAACCCGTTCGAAACCATCCCGCCAAGGGCAGTGACGCTTGCGAGGATCCATGTGCTGTTCCGTGTACATGCCTGTTTCATATTTATAACTCCTCAAATTGACGGATATAGTTTTCGACTGCGTTCCACGCCGCCGAAGCTGATTGAGACCCGCCAAAGCCGCAACCAACCTTTCATGCGTTGCCCAGATGTTTCCGCGACAAAGATTCTCGATTTTTACTCTGTTCACACTTTCGTTCCTCGAACCGTGAAGAGCACGCTGTAGGTCATGGTCTGCGGATCGCGGAGGTGCGTGAGATAGGTGTTCACGATCATGGTGGCTTTGGCATCGCTCCAACCCCGCTGACGCAAAGCTTCGCCGATGCTGTCGAGTTTCAAGCGCCAGTGACCTTCCTCGCGTTGGTTGATGGCGCCGATGATCGTGTGATAGGGGCGGATATCGACCTCGATGTCCCGCAGTCCGGCCTTGACCATGAGACTGTTGAGTTTTTGCCCGGCTCGCGGATCAAAGGAATCGCCCAGTGTTTGCAATGCATCATGCAGACCATCCGACAGTTCCATTGAAATCGGATGGTGCCAGATACAGTTGCCGTCGAGATCGCTCACGCAAACCGTGCCGCCGGGGCGGGTGACGCGGATCATTTCGTTGAGGACTTGGGCGGGGTGCTCAAGATATTCAAACAAAAACCGCGACCAGCTAAGATCAAACTCGTTGTCCTGAGCCGGTATTGCAGCCGCGTCGCCGAGACGATACTCGATGGATCGCTGGTGTTTATGGTGCAACCCACCCTGATCGAGTCTGCTCTGGGAAGCATCCACACCTACTACGCGTCCAGAAGGCAACACAAGATCAGCCATCATCCTCGCAGTGGTCCCGGCGGCACAACCTAGATCCAGTACTGTGTCTCCCGGTTTGAGACCCGCCCAGCCAAGTTGTTCAAGGGTCAGGCGTTGATCGGTTTTGAGCTCAATCCGGTCTCCCTCGTGTGGGGTGTCCATGATGTAGTTCATTTCGCCCCCCCGTTGTTCACAGTTGTCCGCGCAGGACTCATGGCCCGTTCCATGCGCTCCATGATGCGGTCGTAGAACCTGTCAACATGTTTGTACCACGCCTCGTACCCATCGCGGAGCCAGACCGATCGGTTGTAGTGCTGGATGAGCTTTGCGCCCCGTTCTATGAGCGCATCCTCGTCGATACGCGAGACGGTGATGAGCAGATCTGGGAGTTCAAAGTCGTGATAGACCCCCGAAGTCGCATGAAGAATGGAAGTCAACGCTTGTTTTCGTTGGTCCGCTCTTGCTCGTGGGTCGATCCAGATTTCGCATCGATTCTCGAGGAATGAGAAGTTGAGTCCAAGCGGGCCACGGTAGGCGACCGCGAATCCGATGGGTTCCTGCTGACCATCGACGCGGGCGATGAATACCCGTCGATAGCGGCGGAGCCCGACTCGCTGATAGCGTGCATCCAACGCATCGAGCTCCACATCGCCCTTGTCCCATTCGTCAGCTTCCGCCTGAACCGGGCCACAGAGTCGCCTCGCCAGACGCTCGATCATCCGTGCGTCGTCGTTGCCGACTTCGTCAATATGGACAGAATGAGACGCACCGGGGGCTTTGCCACGATCGATGCGAAGGTACGCGTGTTCATGAACGACGGCCAAGTCCTCACCCAGCGATTGCACGCAAGTACCAAAGACCTTCGAAGGGAAACGGTTTTCAGGACGGAACCAGTTCTGAGATCCTCGGTGCAGATACCCATATGACTCCGATTGACCACTGAGCATCACAGCGCAGCTGGAACTTGGATTCCCAGAAGATATGAGATGTTGGGAATGCATTGATTCGTTTGTAGTTGCCCACATTGTTACCGACGCCCATGCCCCACACTCCCGATCTTCATGGACGACCACATCGTGGAGAAAGCTATCGCGTGGGGCGGACATACTCTTCCGCCAGTTCTCCATGATGATCGGCATGTAGGGCATCAAACGCTGCCGCTTTGCGGGGTAGAGGAAACCGCTGGATTCGTAGCGGGTGAAGAGATCTTGGACGCTGATTTGATTGACCGTACAGCCGAACTCCTGGTAAGAGTCTCCGAAGACGGGTAATCTGTTGATCGGTGGAGACACCTGAGTCTTGGGAACAATAGAGACAGGTTTTATTTTTGTTGAATCAGTATGCTTCATTTCTTGCGTGCTCGCTGAGTGTGTATTCCGGGTCGACACACCTGTTCATGCGAGCCGCGTGAGTGCAGGCGACAAGATTTCAGATAAAATTATTCATCCTGGGTATTTCTTCTGAATTTTCAGATTCCGCACGAGTAGCGGTCCAGCGATTTAGTGGACTTCTGTTTTCGGTGTTTGAGAGGTTGTTCATGCAGCCTTCTTTGGCTCTCTGACTTTGAAATCGAGCCGGAAGAGTTTCGGGTCGCCGCGTGCGGATTGTCGTGTCACTCTGATCTCTGGTTCGATGCCTCCGTTCACTCTATAAAGGATAGGGATCGGATCTACGCCTCTGATTCTGTCCTCCGGTGTGTGCGCTTCGTGTGCGGCATGTACCCTGTGCTCATTGTACCAAACTTGATACTCGCTGAGCCTTCTCTGCATTCCGTCTGTTGATGGGATCATCCATGTGGACCGCATCCAGGTCTTCATCGTGCGGAAGAATCGCTCGATCTTTCCGTTGAGTTGCCAGACTCGTACTTTGCCCCGTACATGTTTGATTCCTTGACGTTTGCAATCCTCCCTGAAACGCCTGCGAAACTGCGACCCGTTGTCGCTGATCAGAAACATTGGAGAAGCGCCCGATCTTCGCACCGCCTCCTTGATCAGCAGGTTCATGTCATTCGTATTGGGCCGTCGAGCAAAGGCTCTGATCGCCAGCAGCTTGCGTGAGTACCCATCCAAGACGGCCGCGATCTCGAACCGCTTCCACAGCACACGGACCTCGGTGATATCGGTATGCCAGACATGGTCGGGGTGGTTGGGCTTGAGGAGATGCTCGGCCCGGTGCGAGGGTGGCGTGGAGGCAGGTATATTCCCCCGCCCCGGCTCGACAAACTCCTCTTCGAGTATCCGGCGGACCGAGGCCCTGCTGATCTGGATACCCGCCCGTACCATTTGCCTTGCGATAGACCGAGTGCCAAAGTCATTCTCGGGGCAGAGCTTGCGGATCTCATGAACAGTCTTGCGTACACCTTCATGCAGCCGATTCCAGGGCGGAGATCCCAGCAACTGATCCGTACGATTCTTATCAAGCAACGCTTTCTTCCACGAGTTGATGGTGTTTGCATGCAGTCCGAATCGGTCAGCGGTCTGTTGGGTGCTCCACTGCCGAAGCGCAGCCAACTGCATAATCTGAGCCCGCTGCTCAGGGGTGAAGTGGGGGCGCTCACGGGGTGGCTTGGCAAGCCTGCTGGATCGAAAGATCTCCAGTTCCCTTTCGAGCAAAGCAGACTCGGTATACAGATGATCCCGCTGGGCAGTCAGCCGGACCAACTCTTGTGGATCGGTCATCGCACGTGCTCTCGCGATGCCATATGATTGGGACATGGCCGCCGCAACCGAATCAACCAGGTGCCACACGCTTCTAGATCGCAGATTGTACATAGTAGATGCTATGGCCGTTTTTCAGCCTTAATCGACGATCCGGGGTCAACACAAACTGCTGGCCCCCCACATAAGGGATCAAAAACACATATTCGACCGGGTTAGAGTTTGCAACCCACCTCAGACTTTGAAGCAGACTCAGAAAAGTGTCTCTGTTGATTTTTCGTATAGGGTGGCGGGACCTCTATTTTTAGCTTTATTTCCAGAGTCAATAGAGAAAATGGCAATACGATTGCTGGCTCAGGAGGAGACTGATGAGCGTGTGCTCATGGCCATGGTTTCATTTATTGCTCGTATCCAGTTCACCTCTGTGACTCCAAAGCTGTTTGAATCAATGGGCAACCTTTTCAACACGATGCCCAAACGCAAGAAGAAACTTGAACCAATTATTTGGCCATGGGCAAAGTACGAGTACGATCGACGGGTGGTTGCATCTGCTCTCAAGGCAATGACAAGTGGTTCTCCAGATCAAATGATCCCATATATGCACGCGCTTGATTCATGGGATGTTGTCAATCTCATTGAGCAGCTAGCTGGGAGTGGGCACGATTGGGTCAATGGAAAAACGGTTACGCGAAAGCCACGGCAACTCTCGTCGCAAGCTCGTTCAGCGATTGTCAATCTCACCTGCGATTCTCGTCAAGATGTTCAGAAGGCGGCATTCTTGGCAATCGATAAGTTACCCGTCGAACAAGATGAAGTTGAGTTGTTGTTATCAAACCTTCATCGCACCGCTGCTTCTCTACGCCAAGGCGCTATCGGCAGACTATCGAGACTCAAAGATTCTGAGGTAATCAAAATCATTGACAGATTGCTCGGGGACAAGAACACTAAAAAACGAGCTGCTGGACTTGAACTCGCATCGCATTTGGTCGAAACGAAGCGTTCAGCTAAGAAAGTACAGGAAGTGGTTCGGTCATCTGAGGATGTACTCACTGACAAAGATCAGAAAGAGTCCGTGGGCCGGATACTCGGTGAAGCTGTCGAAGTAGCAACCTTCGACGATTGCCTTGGGCTTGTCCCAAGGGGGTCGCGATGCCCAACAATTAAACCAAAATTTGTGGGTGTCCGAGTTGAAACACCTGCTGCCAAGAAGTGTCTCAAGGAAATCGCAGAGCTGTTTATTCTTCATGGCGAAACAGAAATTGAACTTGAGAAGGGCGAGTTTGGGGAACAAGGGAGAAGTGTAGAAATCCTTTCATCGGCCGGATGGAAGTTTCCAAAGCCAAAGGCAACTGAGAATCACCGTGAAGAAGCAGTTGCGCGTCTTCCGTTATACAATGTTTGGTTGGAATGGCTTGATACTCGGTCACAGGAAACGCGTGATTCAGATGGACTAGAACTGGTTCGTGCTATGGCATGGATCCATCGTGGTGGATCGTGCAGGAAGTTTCTTCCAAAGCCGTTTCGAAAAAAGTATGCGTGGCAGTTGCGATATGGCTTTGAGGGATTGGTTTCATGGCTGATGCTCCTTTCTGAACCCCAAGGTGCAGGGGCAATGCTTGTTCAATACCTCGAAGACTCGCTTGCTCGAAATGCAATAAGTGACCTAGAAAAAGAAGATCTTCGTGAGGATCATGGCTATCGAGAGTCAGGCTTTATCTCGAATCGGGCATTTATTCAAGCTTCTTTTCGAAGCGATTATAGATATCTGTTTACCAAGAATGATCATGTTCAACTTGGAGCCCTGAAAATGCTGGCGATCGATCGGGATGAGCCAGGTTGCTATGGTCCTACGGTAGAGGAGTTTGTCGCCGCTTTTGACAAAGGAATCGTAAATGATCGAGACTTGATTTGGCTCATGCTTTATCCACGAGTTCTGTCTAGGCAAGAAATATATGCATATGGACCTTCAGTTGTACTGGGGCCAATAGAGGATTTGACAGGCTTAGAAACTCATAAGACTATCGGAGATCGGGCAGAGCTTATTCGATCAGTTGCCGAAATGCGAGACCGCATTATCGCACTTGAGCTCACGCGTGGCGATATGCTTATGCCAGCGAGTCATCCTGCAGCATTGCTTCGTTTCTCAGGAGGAGCCAAGGTATTCTTCGACTTCGCAGTTGCTTTAGGGAAAGACAAGATCGTTCGCCAAGATCAGTGGGGTGATCCTACCCGAGCATATTCGTTCAGCAGGCTTATATCGGTGACGAATCCAATAGAGGGTGATTCGCCAGAGCTGTTTGCTCGGCTCTATCAGTCATCGGGTCTCAAAGAAGCACGGCTGCTCGAACTGGTCATGTTTGCTCCGCAGTGGGCTTCGCATGCAGAACAAGCACTGGGGCTTAACGGTCTCGAAGAAGCTGTGTGGTGGATCCATGCACACACGAAGAAGAATGACTATTGGCGGAATCAAGATTTTAGAGAAATCTGGGCCGCTCAGATCAATGAACGGACTGAGCTCGATTCTGAAGATCTAGAAGAGGGAGCAGTAGATGTCCGATGGTTCACACGAGTAATTAACCTTATTGGTGATGACGGATGGGCGAAGTTGCAGAAGCCAGCCAAATATGCCTCTAACAGTGGGGGGCATAAGCGAGCACAACTCTTTGCTGATGCAATGCTCAATCGTTTAGATGGGGATGAAATCCTCTCTCGGATCACTGACAAGCGGCATCAAGATGCTGTTCGAGCACTCGGATTGATCCCATTGTCGAGAAAGAATTCAGTAGCAAAGAAAGAAATGCTTGATCGCTACAAACAAATCCAAGAGTTCAAGCGTGAGAGCCGCAAATTCGGAAGTCAACGGCAAGCGAGCGAGGGGAAGTCGGTGGCTATCGCAATGCAGAATCTCGCCAGAACAGCAGGGTTCCGTGATCCAAGGCGATTGCAATGGGCCATGGAATCACAAGCGGTCACTGATCTTGCCAAATGTCCAGTAGTAATCACCGTTGAAGAAACAAGCGTTTCTCTTTCAATCACAGAAGCGGGCGAGCCCGAGTTGGCTGTGATGAAGAATGGCAAAAAACTCAAGAATGTTCCCGCCAAACTCAGGAAGAATGACGAGATCGCCCCTTTGCGATCCCGAGTCACCGAACTCCGAAGGCAGCGATCTCGGATGCGCGTTTCGCTTGAAGAATCCATGTGTCGAGGTGATGAGTTCTCCAGATCGGAACTCAAGGAGTTCGTAGCCCATCCGATTCTCAAGCCGATGATTGAACGGCTTGTTTTTATTGGCAACGGTAAGCTTATTGGCTATCCTGAAAGATCAGGGCAACTCTTGCGGAATTTTGATGGGACAGTCGAGCCGATCGGCAACTCCGACAAGCTACGGCTTGCTCATCCTACTGATCTACTCAAAGCAGGAGATTGGAGTGAGTGGCAACGAGACTGCTTCAATGCCGAACGTATCCAGCCATTCAAGCAAGTGTTTAGAGAGGTGTATCCAAAGACTAAGTCTGAGCTTGATCAGTGTGATATGACCCCTCGATATGCCGGGCACCAAGTAAATCCACGACAAGCCCTCTCCCTACTCAAGGGGCGACAGTGGATCCATTCTCCAGAGGGAGGGGTTCGCAGGGTATACCACGATGAGAAACTAATCGCTGAGCTTTGGTTCCAAGAGCATTTTTACACGCCAGCTGAAGTCGAAGGTTTGACACTCGAGGGTGTGTCATTTATCGGCAAGGGGAATAAAGCAGAACGGGTTACTATGAACAAGATCCCTGATCGAGTATTCAGCGAAGCGATGCGTGACCTTGATCTTGTCGTCAGTGTAGCACACGCTGGAGGAGTAGATCCTGAAGCATCAGCATCAACTGTGGAAATGCGGGCGTCCCTTCTGGGAGAAACTTGCATGCTCCTCGGTTTGAATAATGTACAGGTCAAGGATCATCATGCAATCATCGATGGAACTCGTGCGACCTATTCGGTACATCTCGGCAGCGCTTCTACAACTGTGCTTCCAGGCAAGGCGATGTTCATCGTGGCCGTTCATAGTCAGCATCGTGGTCGGATATTTCTTCCCTTTGCCGATGATGATCCAAAGTCTGCGGAGGTCCTTTCAAAGGTCTTGTTACTCGCACGCGACGATGAGATAAAGGATCCGTATATCCTGGATCAAATCCGGGCTTAAGCATTTCAATATGTGGGCGATTGGGGGAGTGCGGCAGTGCGTATGCTTCACCATGAGCGTATGGAAGCTTCGTTGGACGAGTGAACGGTCGATATGGGTAACCTTGCCTGATGCCGTTATCCATCCGCAAGTTTCGAGTCAGCTCGCAGCTTGGGTTTCTTCAGCGCATAGAGATGATGTTCGAGCAGCGGTCCCCTCATCATGTGGCGTGCTGATTGAGTTTGATACTCGACAGCGGATGACCAACGACCCCTGGTCCACTGTCATAGAAATGCTGGAGTCTTTCGAACGGGAGCAGGCCTCAACAGGATCCCCAAATATATTGGATGCTCGCGAGATACGAATTCCGGTGTGCTATGACGAACTCCTTGCGCCCGATATGACCGAGGTTGCACAACTGCTCAACTGTCACCCTGAAGTGATTATCGAGAAGCACACATCGATCGCATACAACGTCGACACGATGGGATTTATGCCGGGGTTCGGCTATCTGAGTGGGCTCGAAGACTCGTTGCGACTTGGGCGTAAGAAGATACCTCGGACTCGGGTGCCAGCAGGAAGCGTGGCAATCGCTGAGAATATGACAGCGGTATACCCACACCAGAGTGCTGGTGGTTGGCATCTCATCGGACGGACTCCACTTCAGCTCTTTAACCCGGATCTCAAGGATCCAGCAATGCTGCGTATGGGCGATTTAGTTCGATTCGAGCGGATCACGCTCAAAGAGTTCAACCACTACAACGACACGCAGCGGCGGGGTGATTGCTAATGGGAACGATCGAGGTCATGAAACCTGGAATGCTGAGCAGTGTACAGGATGCTGGTCGCGATGGTTACCGTGATGCGGGAGTACCTCGGAGTGGTGCCTTTGATTCTGTTGCACTTTCTGTTGGAAATCGTTTGCTTGGCAACTCTGAATCTGATGCCGCAATCGAGATGACGATGACGGGAGGCGAGTTCCGGTTCAAGGCGGAAACGGTTGTGTGCATTACAGGAGCACACGCTGATGATGCCATGATCATCAGTGGAGATCAACAGCATCCGCTGCTCCACCAACAGCCTACTTCAGTTCCAATCGGCAGTATACTCCGAGTTGGGCGATTGACCAATGGTGTCCGGGGGTATCTATGTGTCTCAGGTGGAATCCAATCCCTACCTGTACTTGGAAGCCGATCAGCGCTTGTTTCGCTGCCAGACGCGGGATTAGGCCGGGCATTGATTCAGGGCGATGTACTCTCATTTGATGCTCATGTATCCGCAGGTAAGAATCCTTCAAGCAATTCAGATGTATTTATACCAGAACCAGCTCAGAATGGAGTTCGAATTCTACGGCTTGTACCGGGTGCTCACTTTGATCTGTTTTCACAGTCACAACGGGAAGCGTTGGTTGAAGGAGTTTTTAAAGTATCAGACCAGAGCAACCGTGCGGGTATTCGTTTGTCGCAGAGTGTCATTCCTGGATTTCTTCCAAGCGGTATCGCAAGTGAAGGAACTCTTCCAGGCTACATACAAGTACCGCAGTCTGGATCGCCCATCGTACTTGGTGTCGACGGACCCACAACAGGCGGGTACCCGGTCATCGCGTGTGTGATCGAAGCGGATCTTCCCGTACTGGCACAGTGCGCAATGCGTGAACAGGTGCAGTTTCGTTGGGTAAGCTTGTCGGATGCAGTGCGTGCGAGAACCAATCAAGGCGCAATACTTCAATCAATCCAACCTCTGAACGCAATCCAAAAGCTATGGGAATCACAAGATGCTTGATCAACCACGAGTGTATCTTGGATGTGACACAGGAGAGGCGAGAGAAGGTTTAGGCCGTGATATAGAAAATGCTTTGCTGCCGTATGTCTCTGCCGTGAGCATTGCGTGCGGTGGGCACGCCGGTGATGAGGAATCGATGCGAGAGGCTATTACATCGGCTGCTAAACACGGCTGTCTAATCGGAGCACACCCATCCTACCCGGATCGTGAAGGATTTGGTCGACGAGACCTTGAAGTTGATCGCGCCGCGCTGGGATTATCACTCAAGGCGCAACTCAGCACCTTTGCTCAAATCGCAGAAGAATGCAATGCAACGGTTTCGATGATCAAGGCCCACGGTGCGCTCTATCACGCCATCGCTCGCGACCTCGAACTTGCCAACTGGTACTGGTCCATATGCACCTCGATCTTTCCACAGTCACGATTCGTCGCTCCGATCGGTTCTTCGGTTCTTGATGAGTTCAGATCGTTGGGGCGAGCGATATTCGCTGAAGGTTTCTGCGATCGAGCATATGAATCAGACGGGACCATCCGTCATCGAACAATTACTGGCGCGATTATCAGCAGCCCCGAACTCGCCGCCAGGCAAGCGGAGCGATTGGTCCATGAATCCAACTGCCAACTTCTGTGTATTCACAGTGATTCGGAGAATGCAATCGCAATCGCGAGAGCGGTCAAAGCTCGGTTTCTTGAACTCGGTCTTTAATTGATGATTTGTTCGAAACAACAGAACTTTCACAGCAATGGGGCGAACATGTGAGCGTCTGGTACACCGAGTGTAGATATTGGTATAGAATCGGGCATAGATTATGGCTAAGGCAGTTGCAGATCCTGATGAAATCCGTCGATTCGCTCAGATGTTGAAGCGATTCGGGAATGGTATGGACCATGAGCTCACTCAGCTCAACGGCCAAATGGCCAGTTTGAGTCATACCTGGCGTGATCAGGAACAAGCCAAGTTCCAGAACGAGTTTGATCAAACGATGCGTCAGATCGCTCGGTTCAAAGAATCAATCGATGAGCAAGTGCCATTCCTTCTCAGGAAGGCTGATCGTCTTGAAGAATATCTAAGGCAGCGGTAAGCATGGGGAACGCCGCCCGGATCACCGATGTTCAAGCTCTGTCTGATCTGCGCCCGGCGTTGATCCGGTTTGGTGAGTATTGCCAATCTGCATTGAGCAGCGATCGTAGTGATGCCATGAAGGTCCTCAGCTGGTTGCAGCGAGATCGGCTCCCACACTGGAAGCGAGAAATCCGGATCCGGTCCGAACTTGCAGTCCGAGCCAATAGCGAGCTGATACAGCGAACCGCCGGTGACACGCCGAGGCCATCGGTCGATGCCAGGAAGGCGTACGAACTCGCGAAACGGCGCGTGCGCGAAGCAGAAGAAAAATACGAGTCAACCAAGCGATGGATTCGTGTAGTCGAGAAGGAAATCGATCAGTACCGAGGCTCGATTCAACCGATGGCCGAAGTAGCCCAGTCCTGTTGCACCAGAGGCGTAGCAAGAATTGATTCGCTAATTGCTGCGGTTGACGCGTACTTAAATTCGGGTACTTCGGAGCAAACGAGCCAGTCGCAAGGGGCAATATCCAGCGAGGATGCCGAACTTACGGACATCAGCAATTTCCCAGAAGGAGAGTCGCCATGAGCCGGTCTTCAGGTGTAGGTATTCTGAGTGATGCCGTAAAGCAGTTGCATTTCGCTTGGGAAAGATGCCGATCATCATGGTCGGATCAAACCGCCGATAGGTTTGGGGAGCAGTTTATCGATCCTGTTGAGAGTGCCGCACGGCAATCCCGAGATGCGATGGAACGGTTGCAATCGATTTGCGAAGAGGCTAAGCGTGCATGTGAATGATTCCGATTCCAGAGACGCCGCTCCCCGCTCTGCGACGAACAATCGTCGTCCGGGCTTTGATGCGCAGGCCGATGGTTTTGCGACGCTTAGAGATGGGCTGGATCAATATATCAAGCGGATGGATTCAGCTCATGCAACCCATGAAAAATCATGCAAGACCGCGACGGCCAATCGAGATCGACTGATCGCAAATGCGGATAAAAAGCACGCCGAAACATTGGATGCGATTGAATCACGGGAATCCGAAGCCCGTACCCAGATTGACGAGAAATATGGAAGCAAGCTTGGCGAAATCAAACTGGAACACGAGAAATCGATCCAGGGAAATCGTTCGAAGTACAACCGAGGCGTTGAGCGCGCGAAGAAGGAGCGTGAAGAATCGGTGTGGATGGCTGATGCAATCCATGAATCTTCGCTCAGGAAGGCCGACAATGAACACTCGACGGTTCAGAAACAACTTTCCGAGTTCGCTCAATCTATAAAGGAACAAACGGCTCAACTGATGCTGGTGTTGGGTCCATCCAACGCGTCCGATGTTGTTGAGGCGACTCAATCGGACCCCGGATTTCCTGATGACCCGACTCAGGATGGGCTCGCAGAACTGATCCAGATGAGCGCTGATGCGTTGTCGGAAATCAAGGATGGAGGGATCCGGAAGATCCTCCAGGGAAAATCCAAAAAACTCGAGCTGGGTATCAAGGCGAGCAATCTGATTATCGAGGCTCAGTTCTATCTCCAGTCGCTTCAATCAGTGACTGCAAATCGGCATGCCCAACGCCTTGGCCAGATCGAAGATGCTCGACGAACCGAGATTCAAAGAGCGGATCAAAGATGTCGCGAAGCCGTTCATGGACTTGATACGAAGGCCGGCGATATCGCAAAGAGTGAGCACGAACAGTTCAACAGTCGCTTTCAAGAAGTGCAATCGAGGAAGGAACTCGACGAGTCTGAGATCGAGTCATGGCATGCGAAGCAGCTCGGTGATGCGCACAGGAAACATACTGAAACCACCGAGCGGGCAACAATCGAATGCTCCGATTTCACAGAGGACGCCTCGGAAACCTACACCGCTGAGCTCGTTGCGGGCCGAGCTCGCATTCTTGAATCGACCGGGATGGCGATCGGTTTACTAAAAGCGACCCAAGATCAGACGGTGGATACAAATCCAGACTGGGCGGAAGCAGTTGAATCGGATCATCCGACCAGTGTTCCGGGCGTGATCTCTATGGGACACGCTCGTCTGAATCTTGGTCCACGACTTGATCTCCTTGGCGAAAGCATCCGTACGGAGCTTGCGCTGCCACCTGTTCTCGAAACTCCGTTGGTTTGGTCGCTCCCCGGTCACCGATCGTTGATGGTTCGTCATGACACATCAGGACGCGAGCAAGCCCTGGCAACTATTCGGAACACGATACTTCGTATCCTCTCATCATTCCCGGCGGGAAAGGTCCGGTTCATGCTCGCCGATCCAATCGGGATTGGCCAGTCATTCGCAGAGTTCATGACGCTCTCGGATCAGGAGCCATCGCCTGTTGGTCAGCGCATCTGGTCTGAGCCTCAGCAAATTGAGCGTCAACTTACAGATATCACCGAGCACATGCAAACGGTTATCCAAAAATACCTGCGAGCCGATTATGAAACGATCGAGGATTACAATATTGCGGCGGGTGAGATCTCTGAGCCGTACCGATTTGTTGTGATCGCGGATCTCCCCGAAGCACTTACCGAAACCGGTGCCGCTCGTCTCAAAAGCATCCTTGATTCTGGGCCACGATGCGGTGTGTACGCGATACTCTCGGCGGCTGCGAGCGAGAAACTCCCTCCGAATTTTGATCTTGATTCGCTACAAACCCACACGGTTCAGCTCGCGATCAACAGTGGGTCGATTGCTATTCTTGATGATCGATTTGATGAGACGGTTATCACGCTGCATCAAGAACCCGACGACCGCGTATCTGCTCAACTGCTGAAGCATGTTGCACAAGCTGGTTTACAGGCTGGGACTGTCGAGGTTCCATTCGCACGACTGACCCCGGATGCGGAAGAAATTTGGTCAAGGTCCTGTGACGATGAACTGGTGATCCCAATTGGTCGCTCGGGCGCTCACAAAAATCAGGAACTCCGTCTTGGTTTGGGAACCCGCCAGCACGCGCTGATCGCGGGTCGAACGGGCTCGGGCAAATCAACCCTTCTGCATGTCATTGTCTCAGCGGCCATGCTCTGGCATTCTCCTGATGAGCTCGAAATATACCTTATTGACTTCAAGAAGGGTGTCGAGTTCAAGGCCTATACAGGGGATCAAGTTCCGCATGTGCGTGCTGTCGCGATTGAGTCGGATAGAGAGTTTGGTTTGTCGGTGCTCAAACGCCTCGACGATGAACTCACAAGCCGTGGCAATTTGTTCCGCAAGATCGGTGCGCAGAACCTCGCTTCAGCACGATCAATGGCTCCTGACGAACGGCTCCCCAGAGTGTTGCTGTTGATCGATGAGTTCCAAGAGTTCTTTACTGAAGATGATGATGTGGCCTCGGAAGCAACTTTGCTGCTCGATCGCCTTGTGCGTCAGGGGCGCGCATTTGGTGTTCATGTGATTCTGGGCTCGCAGACTCTTGCAGGCTCGTACTCGCTTGCACGCTCAACGCTTGGGCAAATCGGAATCCGGATCGCGCTCCAGTGTTCTGAGGCCGATTCCTATCTCATACTCGGCGAAGACAACAACGCAGCGCGTCTGCTCGAGCGACCTGGTGAGGCAATCTATAACAACGCGGGTGGCCTCATTGAGGGCAACAGCCCGTTCCAGACCGCGTGGCTTTCAGATGCTGAGCGTGACTCGAGTCTTGCCAAGATGCCGAGTGACATAGGCACAAGGCCAGCCACTGTTGTATTTGAAGGGAATCGTCCTGCTCAGTTTAATCTATCCGCTGAATCGTTTGCCCAAGCATTTTCTGATCGGAAGACTCCGCGAGTTTTACTTGGCGATGCTGTTGCGATTGCTCCGCCAACCTCCGCACCACTGTTGAAGCGATCGGGATCCAATCTTCTCATTGTTGGGCAGCAGCCGGAGCCATCGCTCGGGATGCTTGTGTCTTCCGCGATCACGGCAGCGTTCAGCCCTCGGACGCGGTTGATCGTGATAGACCCAACACCAGAAGACGACGCGATCCATGGCCGAATTACCAGCGCGGTTGAAGCGTCGGGTTTGAATGCACGGATCGTCAACCAACAAGAAGCCGATGATGTCGTTGCGGAACTTAGCAAACTCGTTCAAGAGCGTGGTGAAGTTGCTGGTGATCCGGTGATCCTTGTGCTCGCAGGCCTCCACCGCCTTCGGTCATTGCGTAAGAGCGATGATTATTCGTTCTCGATGGATGAATCCAAAGCAAGTCCAGACAAAGATCTGCTGAACATTCTTCGGGAGGGACCAGCTGCGGGGGTGTGGACACTTGCGTGGTGTGACACGCTCTCGAATGTTGAGCGTGCGATGGAGCGATCAACAATCCGTGAGTTTGGTCTCAGGGCATTGATGCAGATGAGTGCGTCAGATTCGGCATCACTCATAGATACTTCTATCGCATCAACACTGGGGGCAAACCGAGCGATCCTTGCAGACGATGTTGAGGGAACGCTCCAGAAGTTCCTTCCCATCAATCTGCCTGATTCGGCGGTTGTCCGAAGAGCCTTAGAGTTTCTTGCGATTTCGTAGCACTCTATAAAGGCATCTCGTCCAGTTTGCAGAAGTGGATTGTCCCACGGCTATCGCCAGGGCTCGGTGGCAGGGCTTTCTGAGATTGTAAAGGCAATGAAATGTCATGAGATAGGATTTTTTTCTTCAAAAATACCTTGGGATGATGTATACTCGGCCCAGCGCATAGTGGAGTTGTAGATGGATGAGGACGGGACAATATTCCGGTCACTAAACAGAAATCCATCGCCTATCGCATAGACCTTTTTGGATGGAGACTTTGAGAATGATCACACTTAAAACGACTTTGGTGGCAGTGACGGCTGTCTCGTGGATGAGCGGGTTGTGCTTTGCAGATGAAGCGAGTGTTCGAGCTGACCTGGCAATCACCGAGTCAACCTCCTATTTGCAGAATGCTGGAACCCGCATCGAGTTGATGAAAGCAGGAAAAAACGATCCCGCGGACGCGATGGTGTTCCAGAAGTTCATCGGTGATCTTCCACTTCATGGGGATCGGGTCTATGTGTTTGAGAACGCTGACGGCACAGTTGCTCAGGTTTATGACGATTCAACTCGAGAACTGATTCTCCGTCGAGGCGCGATAAATATTGAGCAGGGAGCCGCTGCTGTCTTAGCCGAAGCGTTCCTTCCTGACGCAATTGATTCAAATGTCAAGCAAGTGTGGTTCCGGAACGGCGACGAAGCAGTCCTTGCATGGGAGGTGACAACTTCGCTTCTCGATCGCGGATTACCAGCAAGTCCGACACACTTTGAAATGGTGATCGATGCGGTCACCGGCGATGTGCTTTCGGCGCGACAGATCGACACCAAGGCATACGCACCGGGTTCGCCCGAAGCCGCCGATGGCGTCTTCCCGCGTATTGTGATAAACAACACCATCGGAGCTCAGGGATCGAGAGACTACGCCGCTCCCTTTGACGCAGTCATCAGTGTGTCAGTAGGATGCACGGGGACGCTGATCGCTCCCAATCTCGTCATCAGTGCACGCCACTGTGGAATCGGTGCTGGAACCCTTATCAGATTCGGCGACAACTCAAGCAGCCCCGACTTTACCGTCACAGTACAATCCTCTATTCTTCCCGACGGCAGCGGTTCGCTCCTGGACGGTGGCGATGTTTCTATCCATATTCTGAACTCATCGGTTCCGGCCAACATCGCTGAGCCAATGCGTTTGATCGATGAGACGAATGATCTCGAAGGGATGCTCGCCGCGACTCTTGGTTACGGCTACAACGGACTCGGCAGCTCGGGCCACGGATTCTCCTCTGATGGCCGACGCTGGGGCGGTGAGAATATCATCGATGCCTACGGCAGCCCATCGAACTCGAGCGGCAGCAACATCATCTCGACAGACTTCGACAACGGCACCAGCGGTGCAAACACCATCCCAAGCAGCAGCTCAACTCCGCTTGAGTTCGAAGCAACAACCGCGCCTGGGGACAGCGGCGGGCCGGTCCTTGTTCAGTTCGGCGGTGAGTGGGTCATCGCGGGTGTCCTCTCAGGTGGTACGACCAGTACAAGCGTGTACGGCGATATCTCTTGGTGGACCGGCACCGCGATATACCGCGACGAAATCGAATCCGCGGGTGGTGAGTTCGTCACCGGACTTGAAATCTTGTTGCCTGATGGTTTGCCCGAACTTCTTTCCTCGACCGGCGGCGACACACTGGACATTGAGATTGTCCCATCGCTTGCAGACCCTGTCGTTCTAGGCAGCGGTACATTCCATGTCGACACGGGTTCGGGGTTCCAGCAGTTCCCGCTTGTAACCAACTCGGCGACGAGTTTCTCAGCCACTTTCCCAGCTCCGATCGATTGCCCAGCAAATGTGGAGTACTACATCTCGTTCGACCTTCAGTCCGGGACCACAGTGACTGAACCTGCAGCTGGTGCATCTGGCGCGTTCAGCACGCTTGCTGCCGACCAAGTGGACTTGGATGACCTGTATGATTTCGAATCTTCAGTTGGTTTCACTGCGGGAGCACCCGGAGACGACGCCACAACTGGGATATGGGTCCGCGTGAACCCCATTGGTACCGATGCACAGCCTGAAAACGACAATACCCCCGATGGTAATGTCGCTTGGATCACCGGCCAAGGAAGTCCGGGAGGCTCGGTTGGTGAAAACGATATCGACGGCGGAACGACATCGCTGGTGAGTAACCAGATCGATCTGAGCACCACCGAGTCGGCAACGATCTCCTACGCACGGTGGTATTCCAACAGTACCGGCGCTGCACCGAATGCGGATGTGTTTGAGGTGTTCGTGTCCGACGATGATGGCAAATCATACACGCTCGTTGAAACAGTCGGGCCTGCTGGCGATGGAACATCGGGCGGCTGGATCGAGACGGGGTTCAATGTCGGCGACTTTGTCGATCTAACCACTACAATCCGAGTCAAGTTCGTCGCGAGCGATCTCGGCGATGGCTCAGTAGTGGAGGCGGGTATCGATGATGTGCGTATCTTCGGAGCCTCGTGTGCTTCGGATTCTTGCCCCGCCGATCTGACGGGTGAAGGTGATCTGAACTTCCTCGATGTATCCGCATTTATCACGGCTTTCGGTATGCAGGACCCAGTTGCTGACTTCACTGGAGAAGGAAGCTTTAACTTCCTTGATGTTTCGGCCTTCCTTGCTGCGTTTGGTGAAGGGTGCCCGTGAGATTGACCGGTAGTGGTCTAGCGATTTAATCGCTTTATTCCAAGGTCAGTTGCAATCGCAACAGACTCCACGCTAAACGAATCACACCACTGAGAGAACTCGGTGGTGTTTTTCTTTGTCTGCCTGATTCCGGAATGTTTTTCCCGCGGTGGGTGAGCGCACACTCCGCAGATCGCTACAGCTTGAAGTTTATCCAAGAGGTGGGGGTTGACTCTATCGGGATTACGGAACTGGCTCGATGCTTGGTTGAGGGTGCTGCGATCACCATCCCATTGCATGAAGTTCTGGCCCACGGAGCCGTAGAGGACAGGGCCATCTCCAAGATCCAGCACTTTAATGGCGTTGACTGTATGAGGGTGCCGTGTAATCGGCTCAGCAGTTGAGTCCGTCAAAGTGGTTTCGATTGAATATGATTGAGTTCTTGAGTTCTGTTCTGTCTTGTCCTTTACAGAGAGGCTGTCGAATGACCCGCACAATCAAGCACCCACCGAGCTATCAATGGGTTCCCCAACCCGAAGCACAAGCTGTGATCAACGAGTATGTCGACTCCTTCTTGCGTGCGTGCCCGTTTGCCACCAACCTCGCACACGACATGTCCCATCGAAGCGGCACCAAGTTCATCGATTGGGTTGATTTTATCGAAGCGCCCGACGCTTCAGATCTAGAAACTCGGCTCATAGATGTTGGCTTCGTAGAAACACCAGATCAAGACAACAACGACGAGACGCGTGTCTTCGAGCATCACGATGGATTGTTCCCGTTATTTGTGCTGTCAAACTCCAAAGATATTCAACTCGGGATCAAAGTCGATTCTGTTTCAGATTTTCTCTCAGCATGGTCGATCACCAATGACTACAAGATCGAGGGTGCCCCCTTCGCCTCGTTGAGGCGCGTTCGTGTTTCGTGTGAAACATCGACAACTCTTTGGGCCGTTGAACGCCATGGATGCAGGACCTTATGCAATGAGCAGAACGATCCTGAGCGTTGCATGAGCGCGATGAGGCATTACGAATCACTCAGGCGTCGTCGAAGAGATTGGCCAAGCGACGCACTGGGATGGGAACGCGTCAATGCGCTCGTTGATGCCGCGATTTACGATCTCGGGGTAGACACGGCTTGTGAGCTGTTCTTTCGCGCCGAGCGTGACTATTGGCAGCGAAGAAACCGGGCAGCACGCATTCAAAAATCACGTCAAGATGAGCTCGGGCTCGGTTGGGCAAACCACGATCACCATACCTATCGCTCCTCGCGCAAGGCATTCAAAGACCTCGTGCACCTTCTTGAGAAGTTGGGGTTTGTCTGCCGTGAGCGTTTCTATGCTGGTAAAGAAGCGGGGTGGGGTGCCCAGGTGCTTGAACAACCCGAGTGTCGATTGGTCATCTTTGCTGATGTTGACTTATCCGAAGAAGAAATTGTTGTCGACTTTGCACACGAAGGTCTCCAGCCCCGCGACTACCTTGGGACCATCGGGATATGGGCGGGTCTCCACGGCGAGTCCATGCTTCAGGCGGGTATGCATCATCTTGAGTGCCAGTTTGATTACAACGCGCTGCGCGATCAACTGCAGTCGGCTGGGATTCAATCCATGCCTCCATTTACACAACTTGCATACTTGAAACAGGCCTTTACTGAAGGCGAACGATGGCAGGTTGATCCTGTTCGTGTCAATCGTCTCCTTGAAGCAAAGCTCATCACCCCAGCCCAAGCAAACAACTTCAAAATGAATGGCGCGATTGGATCACATCTCGAGAATCTCGAACGATTTGATGGCTATAAAGGCTTCAACCAACATGGTGTGAGCGACATCATTGAACGCACCGATCCACGGCACCAGAATAACGACGATCCGCTTATTGGCGCGTGATAATCAAGTCGATTTCACACTGGCCCATCACTAACAATGTAGTCGGAATCCAAAGAACGGGTGCGCGAAACTTGAGCGATCGATGAGCTGTTCACAGGCCCACGCAAAGGAACTTGGCGTTCCGCTCATTGATTCATGCTCTGTACAGCATGTGATGTGAGCCCAAATCGAACTCATGAGATCAAAGCGCCGTGGATCAGTCGCGTTGAAAGAAGTTGTCTATGGAGTGAGCTGGATTCTTCGGCTCAGTGTTGTAGAAATTGGTGGGTAAGTCATCTCGAATCGTGAGCCATGGAACTCTTCAATTCCGTATCCGGTTCGGCTTGTAACGAACTGCATCAGTCTCGGATACCAAGGTAAGTGCGCGGTTGCCGCACCATCGACACCCGGCGGGAGGTCGTAGCCCCGCTCAGCGATTGACATGGATTGAGTATCAAAGTTTTCAACGCGATTGTCATGAGGATAAGTCAGGCGATCGAGCATGTGTGTCACTACTTGACCGGAATGCTTGATCGAATCATGAACAAAGTAATCAAACACGACGCGTTCGACAGGTGTCTGGAGCAGAACCATGAATCCAGCTGATTCATGCTCTTCATTTGATCTCTGGGAATAGATTGAGCGGAGATGGCTTCCGAAGACACAGGTGGTCAGACCACGATTACCAACAGGGCCGGCTGCAAGATTGAAGACCTTGTAATCACCCTGCATCCGGACTTCAATCTTTGGATCGCTTGGTTCGCAGAACTCACGCATCAGTTGGAGATCACCCTCCTCGTAGCCGGTTGGATCCAGTGGGTCTTTTTGAATAGGTAGGATCTTTCCGTCTTTATCATGAATCGCTTCATAGCTCATCGGCCAGGCTCGCGAACTGAACTGGCGGAAACCGAGGTACCCCGTGACATGCGCTGCATCGAGCATCCCCGGTTCGTTTCGAGAAGGGCAGAGGAACACGGAGACGAATCGTGTCTGTGCCTGCACACCCCAGACGGAGCATGCGCCATCGAAGAGCATCCGTCGTGCGCGTTCCCGATCTTGTGAAGCAACATTGTTCCCGGTGTTGGCAAGGAGCATGCCGAGCGTCTTCCTCCCACCCGAGCATGACGCGACGCTTTCCTCGAAGGTGTCGGTCGCGGCGTGCGCCTTTGCGATCAATGAGGGTTGGACACCACGCTCTTCACAGATCGTGATGAAGCGTTCCATACTTTGCTTGCCTGGAACATCGTGGGCGACATCGGTGCCATCGATCGAGCGGGCAACGCGGGAAAGTTTCCATGCGAGTCCGCGATTGAGACCCAGATCTCGCGCGAGTTCTCTTGTTTTGGTGGGGTCAACCCCTGTAGCACCGAATAGTTCCAGAACAGATGATCGCAAGACCTGGAATGAGGCCATCACATCCCGAATTGAAGCTGTTTCTGCCACTGGAATCGTAGATCGGTGCTTCGGAACATGAACTATTGGGGGATCTTCCATATCGATTGAGCATAGGCGATCATGTTGATTGACACAAGAGAAATCGGCACGAAAAATGTCAATAATGACATTGACACAGAGTCCGGATACTGCTAAGTTGTATGAAATCGCCCAACTCCGGGCACTATGACACGCAACTCTTGGAGAGGAAATCACATGAACATCGCAACAACTTCAGCTATTGGAATCATCGCTTTGGCGGCAGGATCGTCATTGGGCGCGATCACCGTAAGTCAGGGCTCATCGGCGATTACCTACAGCACAACACTCAACTTTGACGAACTGGGCGGTCCGACCGGCGCTGTCAGCACAGACGCTTGGGCCGCACTCGGTGTCACCGAGTTGCAATCTGGCGACGGAGCACCATCGGTCGGCGACAACTCTGGCGCGGGTCCTTGGATTGGCACCAGCAACTCCTTTTTCGGTAACTTCGGAATCTTCATGACCTTCGATTCTGACCTGACCAACTTCAGTGCTCAGATCTGGGATCCATCAGGACCCGGCTCGTTCTTCGGTGGCGGCATGATTGGCGTTGCGTTCAACGATGGCGTTGAGGTTGGAAGCTTCTTCTCGGATGCCGGTCCTGCATGGGGCGGGCTCGGCGACGAGTGGTGGGACTTCACAGCAACCGATGGAGATGTCTTCGATGAAATCCGCATTCTTGGTTTCGGGTTCTCCCCAACCACCTACGGCGACAATATGTCGTGGAACGCTGTACCCACACCAAGCAGCATTGCGATTCTCGGATTTGCAGGCGTCGCAACCTCGCGCCGTCGTCGGTAACGAACTCTCTTTCCATGTTCTACAACATGGGGTTGCGTTGCTGAAAGGTTCCGCAGCCCCTTTCAAACCACGACAGACACCACACCGACCTTTCAAGGAGATCCTCTATGTCTTACATCCAAAACAAAGCAGCTTGCGTACTGATGTGCGTCGCGGGTGCCGCAGCAACCGCACAGGATTCCGCTACATTCCAACTCATTATTGATCCGATGACCAAGTTCCCTTGCGTGTCCGCAAATGACATGTCCCCAGACGGACGCTGGGTGGTGGGTAGCATGGACACAGACGGCGATGGAGTCGGTGACACTGGATACCGGTGGGATCGATTAAATGATGTGTTTCTACAGATCCCAACCGAAACCATTGGAACGGGAGACGACCCGATTGCAGCAGTTTCTGACGACGGGCAGGTCATCCTCGGCAGCATCGCTGCAGGCCCAGACGGCATCGAAGCCACCGCTGGTATCTGGATGGAGTCCACAGGATGGGTCAGCTTGGGCTACCTCCCCAACGCGGGTTTTTGCCCCAGCAGAAGCAACGGATATGAGCTCAGCGGCGACGGGACAACCGCCGTCGGGCTCTCATGGGATGGTTGCTCCGGACGAGGGTTTGTTTGGACGCAAGAAACAGGCATGCTCGAGCTCGAAGCAATGGCAAACGGGGGCAACCGTGCATCGGTGATGTCAGGGGACGGCTCGGTCATCGCGGGCTTCGCGCAAGGATTCACACGAACCCCCACGATGTGGAATGGGATCAATCTTGAGGGTGAACTTCTCGATCCAACATATGCGGTCGGTGGGGAGTTCACTGGAATCAGTGATGATGGCTCCGTTATACTTGGCTCATGGAGCATGGGCGGAACTGCCTATGAAGCCGGGAAAATTGTGGACGGCGTCCCATCGAGGATCGGTGCTGGCTCTCTCCTGCCCGGCTGGGGAGGGATTGGGATGGATATCGCGGACAACGGGACAATCGTGGGTTTCGACTTCCTCCTCGGGAATCGTCGATCTTGGATTCAGCCGTTCGGTACAGGTGACCTGCAAGTGGCTCTTGAATTCATCAACGGGCTCGGCGCGAATGTTCAAGCGGGCACACGACTCGAAGTCCTCCAAGCCATCTCAGCGGACGGCAAAACAATAATTGGTCACGGCGGCACATCAGCTGCGTACTTGATCACACTCGAATACCCTTGCCAAGCTGATCTCACCGGTGACGGCGCACTGAACTTCCTTGATGTATCCGCATTCCTCGCAGCATTTGGGAACCAAGACCCCATCGCGGACTTTGAAGCGGACGGCAGCTTCAACTTTCTTGATGTCTCTGCATTCCTTGCCGCATTCGGCGCTGGGTGTCCATAACACTTCGAGTAGTGTGTTTACGACTCTTGCCAACTATCTGTACATTCTGAAAGGCACACCATGTGTATTCGCTTCTCATGTGCAATCCTGATTGCATGCTGTTCCGCCGCGATGGCGCAAGATATCCGGTTCGAAATACTTCCCGGTATTTACCCTTCAGACATGTCAACCGATGGCTCGGTCATCGTTGGAAATGACATCAACTTTGAAACCGTCCGGTGGACACGCCAGTCAGGGGTTGTCAATCTTGGGCGTGGCACCCAGTCGCTTGGTGTCGGTGCTGGCACACCAGACTGTTCTGACGATGGCTCCAGCGTCAGCGCCAGCATCCTCACCAGTGATGGCACACTCATCACTCAAGGGATCTGGACAGAAGGTGTTGGGTGGACTGAAATGATGCCCCCAACTCCTCCAGATGGCGGCGTCATCGACTTCGCTTTGGGTTCTGCGTGGGGATTATCCGGCGATGGACAGCATGTCGTCGGTCTCTACTGGCGTCCCGGCCACTTCGATACCGGCGGCGCCCATGCGTCGATCGCGAGTACGCCGGGCGCGGTGATAGATCTCGGATCCAGCGGCGGCAACAGCCGAGCGAACCACGCGAACTTCGATGGCTCAGTCGTGGTGGGCTGGGACGAGCGTCCTGATGGCGTGTGGCAACCAGCGGTGTGGGAAAATAGGCTGCTCAATATTCTCTCCCCATCTGATGCCTTCTCATCAGCTGATTATGTCAATCCATCCGGAACAATGGTCGGCGGAAACACCTATCGCCCGATCTTCAACTACCAACAAGCGACCGTCTGGCACAAGAACGGTTCACAATGGGACGAGCAGGTGCTCGGAGTATTGCCAGGCACAGTTGGGCCGTTCGGCTTTGCGACTGTCCATGACTCAAACGAGGACGACAGCATTCTTGTTGGATACAACAGCTTCACACCCACATCACCAAGCACCGGGTTTATCTGGACCGCTGAAGATGGCATGATCGATGTCAAGGACTACCTCAGTGACCATGGCATCACTGTGCCTACTGAAATGATTGTCCTCGACCTGACCGCGGTATCAGACGACGGCACCATTATGGTCGGCATCGGAGTCAGTGCTCTTGACGGGTTCTCGCCCATCGGATTCCGGATATCCCCAGCTTGCCCTGCGGATATGAACAACGATTTTTCCCTGAATTTTCTTGATATTTCTGTCTTCTTAGGAGCGTTCGGCGACAATGAACCACTTGCGGATTTCAATGCCGATGGCAACTTCAACTTTCTTGATGTATCCGCATTCCTGTCATCCTTCAGTGCAGGATGCCCATGAATGACACTCCGGGCTGTGTGTCAATTGAGCACGGCAGATCGGCTCAACCACCCCGCATTGTTTCCAGCTCAGACCACCGCGCGTAGAGTTCGGCCACGCGTGCTTGCCCGTCTTTGAGCTTGGAATACACGGTCGCGGCCCGCTTGTGATCAGTTGTAAGCGTGGGATCAGCCGCCTCCGCTTCTAAGCGTTCCAAACTGGCTTCGGCATCGAGGATGGCTTCTTCCATGCCCTCGTATTCCAGTTGGAACTTGTACGAAAGCTTGCCGGGCTTGGGTTGTGACGGTGTCTTGGTGGTCGATGGGCTGGGTTTCGTAGTCTCGACAGGCGACGGTTTTTCCTTCATCGTCGCGGCGTTCCACTGTTCGATTGAAGCGAACCATTTGGCATCGCCTCGATCATTGAGTGCGAGATATTCCGTCGAGATGCGTTCGAGGAGGAACCGGTCGTGGGTGACCAGAACGATGGCTCCAGAGAACGACATCAATGACTGCTCGAGCACCTCCAGCGATGGAATATCGAGGTCATTCGTCGGCTCATCGAGGAGCAACACATCAGCCTTCAAGAGGGTCAGGTTGGCGATCAACACTCGCGCCTGCTCGCCTCCAGATAGATTACTGATTCGCGTCGAAAGTTGATCTGGGTCAAACAAGAACCGTCTTGCCCATCCGGACACATGAACCGACTGGCCGTTGTATTGAACGGTCTCGCCGTAGGGGCACAGTGCTTCTTGCAGGGTTTGGCTTTGGTCCAGTGCTTCACGGTGCTGGCTGAAGGTCACAACTTGCAGATTGTCCGCACGCTTGACGGACCCAGAGTCTGGCAACAGATCACCCGACATCAATCGCATGAGTGTCGTTTTGCCCGAACCGTTGACTCCGAGGAGTCCGATTCGTTGGCCCGGGGTCAGTGTGAGGCTCAGCGACTCGAAGAGTCTCTTCTCGCCCATCGATTTGGAGACACTGTTGAGGGTCAGGAGTTTCGTAGTTTTACGATCAGTTGACTGGAAAGCGAACGCTGCGGTTTTTGAGGTGGCTTGATTCCGATCAATAGTGTCTTTGAGTTCCTCTCGGCGACTGGCCGCTGCACCGACCTGGGTCTTGTTCCGGGTTTGTCGTCCCTGAATTCCCTGGTTGAGCCATGCGGTGTCCTGCCGAACTCGCGTTGCGATGCTGGTCTGTGCAGCTCGCTGAGCGTCGAGGAACGCTTCCTTGCGTTTGACGAACTCCGTATAGTTCCCGATCGCTTCGAAGGCACCGCCGGGGTACGCCTTTGAGAGTTCGACGATGCGTGTTGCGGTGTTTTCAAGGAAGCGTCGATCGTGGGTGACGAAGATGATCGCGATGGACACCTGCTTGACGAATCGTTCAAGCCACACGACCCCCTCAAGATCCAAATGGTTCGTCGGCTCATCGAGCATCAACAGTTCGGGTTCTTGCGCCAAAGCCCGCGCGAGAGAGAGACGCTTTCGCCACCCGCCGGAAAGCGATGCGACGGATTGGTCTATATTCGTAAATCCGAGTTTTGAGAGCGTGATCTCGGCTCGCGTTGTGGGATCCATTCCTGAATCGTCATGGTCATCCAGGCCGTCAACAACCACCGACAGTGGGGTGGCGTCACCCGAAAAGCGATCGTCCTGCTCAACATACACCGCGCGAAGGGCACGCTTCCGGATGACCTCTCCATCATCCGCTGGCTCCAAGCCTGCAAGAACCTTCAATAGCGTGGTCTTCCCGCTCCCGTTGGGACCGATGAGCCCGATGCGTTCGCCTTCCTCGACATTGATTGAGACACCCTCAAAGAGGGTGTTCGCCGGGTAGGCTTTCATCAAGTTGCGGGCGGTAAGCAGGTTCGACATAGTAGTGGATTGCGTTGGTGATGGCTAAAGCGTGAGCGGAACCAGTCAATACAGATTCCCAGACTCACACGGGATATGGAGGATAGCACTGGGTCTCCATGAACGAGAAGTCACAATGCATACAAAAACGGGGGCCAGCATGCTGG